>OFMT01001116.1_pt1 | contig 20722 bp, 19 predicted proteins | sample 1541891 | NCBI WGS metagenome assembly OFMT01 (sample SAMN04209230, study PRJEB22552) | human gut metagenome | biome: gut; material: feces | host: Homo sapiens | place: USA: Oklahoma | reverse complement strand
GACGAAAAATTTGACGACGCATCTGTCGCACAATCTTTGTGCGGTATTGCCTTAGAATAAAACTACGCCCAAAGCTGCCAGCACCAGCAGTCCCACGCCAACACAGAGCAGTACACCGCCTGCTACGCCGGCGGTGGAAACCGCGTGTTCTACGTAGGCACGCTTGGGATTTTTCGGGTCATAGACTACCGGCAGTGTGCTGCCCAGTCGCCACAGTTCTCCGGCAGCAGCTTCCAGACTGTGAACCGTTCCGGTCTGCTGTATGTGGAAAACGTCGTTCCGGACAGCAATGCGGGTTTCTCCGGCAGTGCTGTCTGAAATGGGGACAACTTTTTTGGAAACAGCTATACCTTTGTAATGCCGGTAGGCAGTGTAAGTTTCACCTGCCGCCTGAAATTCCACCACCGGTGCGATCGATGTACCACAGCCGCTGCCCCTGCGTTGCAGGCGGTAGCGAACTACGGTGCCGGTGGTGCGGGCAGAACATTTCCGCCGGAGCATGCCGGTGTGCTGGAAAAATGGGATCGACAGCAGGGCAGTCAGGATCCCTGCACCGCCAATGGCAAGGCAGGCAATGAGGTTGGGTGTGAGTGTCATGGTTTCTCTCCTTTTTAGTAGAGAATGCTTTTTCTGATCAGCTGTGTTACAACAGGACTGCGTTCAGATAAGATTCCAGTGATAATTTTGAAATAGGTCAAAAGCATGGAAGCTTCCTCTTCATGTAATGCCAGCGACAGATGATTACAGAAAAGGGTTAGATAAAGTCTGATATTATATCAGATATGAAAAATATACTTGAGCCAATCCAAAAAATACTGGCATGCTTCTTCTTCTGTTTCAAACGAATTGAATGAAGTGCGTTTCCCGCGTTCTGAATAGTAAGTATACCATTTTCCATTAGATTCTTCTATGCAATATGTTTCATTTGGAAGACCGCCATTTAGGTCATATGCACGTTTGTCAATGCTTAATTCATTTAACTTTCTTTCTAACGCTTTTTTTGTCATCTTTATTCCGCCTTCATTCCCCACAGATTCGCAGAATCGCCGCTGCCATCATGCAGGTGTTCTCCTCCAGCTGCTCCAGCGGCAAAAATTCATCGTCCCCGTGCATGTGATAGTCCCAGTCGGGGTATTCCATGCCGAATGCCACGCCGCCGGCAATGTCATGCACATAGGTGCCGCCGCCAATGGCAATACATTCGCCTTTGGTGCCGGTCTGCTCCTCATAGACTGCCAGCAAGTCCTGTACAAAAGGCGTGTCCTTGGGGGTGTGATGCGGGTCGCTCTGAATGCGTGCTTCGCACCGGAATCCCTTTGCGGCAAAGGCAGCCTGTACCTGTTCCAGCACTGCCTCTTTGGTGGTGCAGACCGGAAAGCGAATATCAACACAGCCGGTGAGCATGCCGTTTTCTACGTGGAGCATGCTGCAAATACAAGTGAGGGCACCGGATTCTGTGTCAGCACAGGCAATGCCCAGACCGCTGCCGTCGGTGCAGCCGTGGGGGAACAGCTGTGCCAGAGCCTTGCAGTCGGCAAAGGCGGCATCGCTGCCTAGATAGGTCAGCAGTCCGGTAATGGCGTTGTCGCCGCTTTCCGGCGTGGAAGCGTGGGCTGCAACGCCCTTGTAGGCGAGTTTGTTTCCCTGGCAGGTAATTTGACTGCCCTGTTTTGCTGCACCGCAGAACGCCGCAGAAAGGCTCACAGAGGCATCTGCCGGAACAGCATTGGGAGCAGTGCCGGCGGAGAAGCGGACAATGGGATCTGCGGTCTGCTTGGTGAACTCCAGCCGGAGCATACCCTTTTCCAGATGAATGATCGGATAGCTGCCGTCCGGCGTGAATACCTGCGGCGGCATGGCAGCATGTGCCAGATAATAGGCGAGGTCGGTAGAGCCGTTTTCCTCATTGCAGCCCAGCAGGAACCGGACGTTTTTCCGCAGGGGAATGCCGGCGGCTTTGATAGCACAGAGAGCGTACAGCACTGCCACAGCCGGTCCCTTGTCGTCAATGGCACCTCTGCCGTAAATGCGGTCGTTTCGGATCTCGGCAGTGAACGGGTCGGAAGTCCAGTTCGCCTGTACCGCCGGAACCACGTCCAGGTGGCACAGAATTCCCAGATGCGGCGGCAGCGTGTCGTCCCAGTCAGCGGCTCCCATGTGGTAGTCATAGTTGGTGCAGGTCATGCCAAGTGCGGACAGCTGTTCCAGCATAAAGTCCAGAGCCTCGGCAGCGGGCTTGCCATAGGGAAAGCCATCCTGCGGCTGCGGTGTGGCAACGCTGGGAAAGCCGATCAGTTTGGAAAGCGTATCCACGGCTTCCTGCCGGTGGGTGTGAATGTAAGTTTTAACTGCTTCAGGCAGCATAAAAGTTCCTTCTTCCTTTTCAATATTATGTAAAACACGGCGAACCGTGTTCCTGTTCTCACTGCACCGGATTCAGCACAGTGCCGTCCTTGAAGTAAGCGTCCAGATTTTCCAGCGTGACCTGTGCGATATTGTGCAGGGCTTCCTTGGTGAGAAACGCCTGATGCGATGTCAGCACCACGTTGGGCATGGACACCAGCAGGGAGAGCAGGGTGTCCCGCTTGACCATATCGGAGCGGTCCTCAAAGAAGAAATCCGTTTCTTCCTCGTAAACGTCCAGACCGGCACCGGCGATCTTGCCGCTTTTCAGAGCGTCCAGCAGTGCTTCACTCTCTACCAGCATGCCGCGGGAGGTGTTCAGCAGATACACGCCGTCTTTCATCTGGGCAATGGTGTCGGCATTGATGAGGTGCCTGGACTGTTCCGTCAGCGGGCAGTGCAGGGAGATGATGTCGCTCTGCTGAAGCAGCTCTTCCAGCGAAACATAGGGGAAGTCTGCGTCCGGCAGGGGATAGGGGTCATATGCCACTATATTCATGCCGAAGCCGCGGCAGATGCGGATAAAGATCTGCCCGATCTTGCCGGTGCCGATCACACCGACGGTTCTGCCGTGAAGATCGAATCCCACCAGACCGTTCAGGGAAAAGTTGAAATCACGGGTGCGGAAGTATGCCTTGTGAATTTTCCGGTTCAGTGTCAGCAGCAGCCCCATGGTGAATTCTGCCACGGCATAGGGCGAATAGCCGGGGACACGTGTCACGGCAATGCGTCCGGCGGCTGCCTGCCGGTCAACGTTGTTGTAGCCGGCACACCGCAGGGCGATCATTTCCACGCCGGCTTCGCACAGCCCGTCAATAACGGTTTTGTCCAGCGTGTCATTCACAAAGGGGATCACCGCACGGCAGCCCTGTGCCAGTGACACGGAATCCGGTGTCAGCTTGTGTTCATAGTATTTGATGTGGTAGTGCCGGTTCAGCTGGTCGAACCAGACACGGTCATAAGGCTTGGTGTCAAAAAAAGCAATGCGTTCTTTTTTTTCAGACATGTGTATGCTCCTTTCAGTGTTGTTTCAGGACTCCCGATGTGCACCGGGAGAGATTCGCGGTTTCAGGTATCGGCGATACAATGCGGGAAAGCTTCCCATACTGAAATCGTAACAGAAAAACATAACGTTTGCAATGCCCAGCAGGATCCAGCCGCCGTATTTGCCGTAATCGCCCAGAGATTCCAGCAGCTCTTTCATGCCCAGTACATAGACAGACACCCAGAAGAACGTCAGCACTGCGGCATTAAAGACTGCCAGCCGGAGCAGGAACCCGAGAAACTTCCAGCGGAACCGTTCCATGCCGTTTCGCAGCAGGGGAAAATAGCCGAAAAAGAACAGGAATGCCAGTGAAGCGTCCTTGTTCGGCGTGACAAAAACGGAGAGCAGTCCCACGGACAAATAGGTCAGAAAGCCCCAGTAGCCGCCGGTTTCCAGTGCCATGATATAGATGAAGGCACTCGCCAGCATGGGCAAAATCAGATAGAACATGGGGAACACGCCTGTGAGAAACATGCAGGCGATGCAGAGTGCAGCAATGATTCCTCCGAGGGCAATATGATAGCTAAGGGATTGCGAAGATTCTTTTGGTGGTTGACGCATGATGCAATGACCTCGATTCTCTGTCAAAAAGCAGTATTGGTGGTAGCACCATGCCTGCGGAATTCCGGAACAAGCTTTACATGATGCTGCCTTGAATAGGAGCGTGTGCACATTAGAATGCCATGCACGTCTTTTCGGCAAAATTTTATGCGAATATGCTTAAGGAAACGCTGAATAAAGCTTGTGCGTAAGATGCGTAGTCAGATTTTTCGGCAGATTGCACAGAAATTCCGCAGGCAGACTGTATGTCTGGCAAGGGATTTCTGGGCAATATGACGGAAAATCTGCACGCAGATTGCGTGCAAAGCCGTCAGGCGTGCTTTATTCAGTGTTTCCTTTACAGTATCACCCTTATTTTTCCCCGTACAGCAGGGCATCAACGCCCTCCTCGCCGGTACGGACACGAACCACATTTGTCACATCGGAAACAAAAATTTTTCCGTCGCCGATATGACCGGTGTACAGTTCTTTCTTGACGAATTCCAGCAGTCCGTCCAGTTCCTCAGTGGGAAGAACGATCATGACAACCTCTTTCGGCAGCAGGCTGATCTCCTTGTTCTTCTCCTCCACCTCAAATTCCTGTGTGCCGTGCTGCACACCGCAGCCCAGCACCTGATATACCGTCATGCCGGTGATGTGGAATTTTCCCAACGCCTTTTTCAGCGGCTCGATCTTGGAAATACCGGTGATGATCTCAACTCTGGATAATTTCATAACGAATTCCTCCCACGATTACAAAAAATTTCCCAAAAAAGAAAAGATGCCGAATTTCCGCGAAATTCGACATCTTTGTCTTTCTGTACTCTATTATAGCAGATGACACACCTGAAAAATTGTAAAAATCAGAACCTGCAAAATACTGCGGTGTTGCCTTACTGAAAACGGTCGTACCGCAGTGCGGACAAGTCCACTGCTGTTTCCTGCTCCATTGCCAGCTGTGACAGTACCAGTCCCACTGCCGGCGAGATGCCGAAGCCATGTCCGGTAAAGCCGCATGCCAGAATCAGTCCCGGCACTTCCTCGACCTTGCTGATGACCGGCACATGGTCGGCACATGCGTCCATCCAGCCAGCCCACGTCCGGACGACCTTGATGTTTGCCAGATCAGGGAAATAATGCATGATACCGCGGCAGGCTGCCGAAGCGGCAATGCTGGACGACAGCGGCTTACCCGGCTTTGCATACGGTTCCAAGCCGGAGTTCAAGCCGAATACGAAAGAGCCATGCTCAGTCTGGTGTCCGTAGAAGTCTGCATCTGCGGTACCCAGCATCTGCCAGAACATCGGACCTACTGCTTCTGTGACCAGTGTTTCCAGCAGCACCTGCTGCATGGGCACGTCAATGCCTACTGTGGAGGCAATAAAACGGCTCTCATAGCCTGCCGCCAGAATGATCTTGTCGCCTTCATAGACATTGCCGGACGCTGTGACGACCTGTCTTGCCGCGCCTTTGATCTTCCGCAGTTCCACAACCTTTTCGCCGGAGATGAAATGTGCTCCCAGGCGGCGTGCCATTTTATAATAGCCCATGGTCGCCATTAGCGGGTTGGCGTGACCGTCCGTGGGACACCAGCTTGCACAGGTGACTGCCTCAGACAGGTACGGGTTGATGCGTCTGGCTTCGTCGCCGGTGATCATGCGGACATCGACACCGTGTGCAGCGGCACTGTCTGCCAGACCTGTCAGGATCTTCTGATGCTGGGGCGTGCTGCCCAGACGGAGATTGCCCTCCTGATAATATTCCACGTTGGTATCCAGCATATCCGAAAGCTGCGGCCAGATGTGCTCAATGGAGTACATCACCAGCGGCAGTTCTCTGGGATCACGTCCGGACTGGCGAACACCACCGCCGTTGCGGGTAGAGCCGCCGTTGCCGATATTTTCGCTGCCCTCCAGCACAAGGACAGAAACGCCGTTTTTTGCAAGGTTATACGCTGCCGCACAGCCAATGATGCCGCCGCCAACAATGATGACTTCTGCATTCATTTTGTTTCCTCCTTATCTTTTGCCAGCACTTTCATTTCGATCGGACGCATGGGAGCTCTGCCGGTTGCCGGTCCCAACTCGTTGGGACGTACACCCAGTTCCCGTGATACAATGCCTTTCACCAGTTTGGTGCAGGTCTGCCCCTGACAAAGCCCCATACCAGTTCTCAGATAGCGACGGATTTCCGTCAATGTAAACATGCCGTCATGTACGGCACGGCGAATCTCACCTTTTGTAATTTCTTCACAGCGGCAAACGATCATATCATCGTCCGGCTGCGGTACGAAGGGTTTCAGTTCCCGATTTCTGTCATTCATGCTGTCTCCTCCTCCCGAAAAAATCTTGCTTTCATGGCATATTCTTTCGGTACTTTCATCGTAAGCAGATTGGTGTGGTCGAACGCCTTGGCACTCCGCACATGAACCACCTCTGCGGCACAGATCTTTTCACCCTTTCGGTTCAGAGCCACGCCCTTGTCGCCCTTTTGCGGCAGCGGCAGGAACTCATAAGGCAGTGTCACTTCCGCCGTGCCGTCGCCGCAGTCTTCGTTGACCAAGAAGATCGCCTGACCGGAACAGGAAGCCACGCACATGCCGCAGCCGATGCATTTCTTCTCCGGATCAATGGACGGCAGTGCCGTGATGTTGCTGCCGATACGGATACAGTGCTTCGGACAAGCGTCCTGACACGGGTTGCACGGAATATTCTGAGTACACTCAATGACAGGGTGCACACCGGCACTGTGTGTCACACCGGGGAACCGTTCGATTTCTTCCTCGGCAACGAAACCATGTTTCAACAGGTTTTGCGAAATTTCCACACCTTCTTCGGTTTCGGTGATCTGCTTGCCACGCATACCCGGAGCAAACATGCCCTGCCGCAGTCCCTCCAAAGCGGCTTCCTGCTTGGCAGCTTCTTCCTTACAGGTTTCCTCCGAAATAAATCCCAGTCTTGCCGCTGCGGCAATGCCGGCGATTCTGCCCTCGATCATGGCACTGGAAGCTTCTTCAATACCGGACACGTCACCGGCAGCATAGATGCCGGGAACCGACGTTTCACCGTACTCGTTGACAGTGGGAACAAATCCAGCCTTTGCCGGATTGTCCTCCATGGCACAGCCCGCCATATCGCAAAGTTTGGACATCGGCGAAAGCCCGACTGCCAGACAAATCGTATCCACATCGAAATGTTTTTCCGTGCCCGAAATGATCTGCCAGTTCTTGTCCACTTCTCCGATCGTCACGCCGGTGACGCAATCTTCCCCGTCTGCGGAAATAATTGTATGGGACAAATAAAACGGTACGCCGCATCTTGCCACCTTTGCCGCATGGACACCATAGCCGCCTACGCGGGGAGCTGCATCGGCAACGGCGACCACTTCACAGCCAGCCTGCATCAGCTGGAAGCTGACTACCAGGCCGACGTTGCCGGAGCCCAGCATCAGCACACGCTTGCCCGGCAGGGTGCCGTGAAGGTTCATCATTGTCTGTGCGGCACCTGCTCCGATAACGCCCGGCAGGGTCCAGCCCGGAAATGTGACCATGTTCTCGCTGGCACCGGTGGCGATCAGAATGGTATCGCCTTTCACATGAATGACGTGATCTTCTACCTTTACGGTAACTTCCTTTTCCGGAAAGATACCGATGACAATGGCATTCAGGACAACCTCTACACCCAGTTCTGCGGCTTCTGCCAGAAGTTCTTCCCCGATGTGGAATCCGCGAATCTTTGCCTTGTGTTCCTTGGAGCCGAAAAACTTATGGATCTGTTTGAACAGCTGTCCGCCGGGCTTGGCATTTTCGTCGTAAACGACAACATGCATCCCCTTTTTCGCGGCTTCAATGGCTGCGGACAATCCTGCCGGACCTGCACCGACGACGATCATATCATAACGCTTCATCATTTTGCTGCACCTCCCGGCTGTTCTGCTGTCACACCATATTGTGTCCGAATCTCCATGCCTTCTTCCAAAGGCGTAATACATGTCCGCACATTCGGCTGCCCGTTTACGACCATTACGCAGTCTGTACAGCGACCGATCGCACAGAAGATTCCTCGCGGTTTGTGTTCCTTTCGGGTATAGCGGTGTACCATCACGCCGGCATTTTTCAGTGCCATTGCAATGGGCTCTCCGGCATATCCCTCCAAAGGCTTTCCGTCAAAAGTAAAGGAAACCAGCTTTCCCTTTTCATATGTCCCCAGAATCGGGTGTTCCTGAATTCTCATGTCTGCTCCTCCTGTCTGATCATACCATTTGCGGGGTATCCCAAAGCTTCAACTTTGTACCGATGCCTTTTTTCAGTGCATTGCGGTAAACCATAGTGCCCCAGGCTACATCTTCCACCGGCATGCCGCCAATGGAATACACAATAATTTCGTCCTCTTTCCGATGCAGCGGAATGTTGCCCATCAGAATATCGCCCAGATCATCGACCTGCTCCGGCTTCATCTTGCCCTCTGCGATCAGATCCATGACATGCACCGCCGGAATCGGCACAGTGTTGTAGGCATTCGGTTTCATTTCTTCTTCCCATGCCTCGTACAGCTTGATGTTGTCCGTTACAGTTCTCGCACGGTGAATTATGAAGTCATCATCAAACCGGAGAGCCGCCGTGGAACTGATCAGTGCACCCGGCTTGATCCATTTCTCTTTGATGTACGGATACAGGCTGGGGTCACCGGTAGGGGTGGAAGTACTTGCCGAAACAATGTCCGCATCTCGGACTGCTTCTTCTATGGTATCCACAGCGTACACATTTACCTGCGGATATTCTTTTTTCACGTGGGCAATGAACTTTTCCAGTGAAGCTTTGCCGCGTCCCTTGACCTTAATGGTTTCGATGTTCGGACGGACTGCCATGATCGCCGCCAGTGCGGTCTTGCTCATCACGCCCGGACCAATAATGGCAACCACCTTGGAATCCGGCCTGGACAAGTGCTTATATCCTACCCCCGGCACTGCACCAGTCCGGTATGCGGACAGAATATTTGCGGACATGTATGCCACCGGTGCACCGGTATCCTTGTCGTTCAGCGTCAGCATCAGAATGGAACGGGGCAAGCCCTTTTCCTTGTTGGCACAGTTGGAGCCGTACCACTTCATGCCTGCCATATCAAACACGCCGCCCAGATAAGCCGGCATTGCCATGAATCTTCTGTCCGGTCCATCTACCGGCATTTCCGGAAACGGAGAAGACGGCGGGAACATGACCATACAACCGTGGGAGTTCCCGTTCGCACCGCCCATGCGGTAGTTTCCCACCTTCATCAGCTTGAACATTTCCTCCATGGCTTCGATACAACCTGCCATATCCTTGACACCGGCTGCCACCATGTCCTCCTCATTCAGATACAAAAAATCAACTTCTGGATAGCTCATCTGAAATACCTCCTCCGGAACGCATCACGCACGACGCTGTACGCTGCTTTCCTGAAAAATAAAAAGGAGTTCAGATGACTGATTCATCTGAACTCCTTTGTTCGAGTATTATCTTATCACAATTACGGGAGGAAAAATTGTAAAAAACAGAACAAGAGAAACGCTGCCGCCGGTTATACCATCAGCATGCGGAACATTTCGATCACCTGTTCCTGCGTTGCCTCTCTGGGGTTGCCCGGATAGCAGGCATCTGCCAGAGCATCTTTTGCCAGCTGCTCCAGATCTTCTTCCCTGATGCGTTCGTTCTTTTCCGGAATGCCTACGTCCTTGGACAGCTGACGAACTGCCGCAATTGCCGCATCACGGTATTCCTCCTGTGTCATGGTTTCAGTACCCTCTACGCCCATTGCCTTTGCAATCGCACGATACCGGTCACCGGTGTAGTCCCGATTGAACTCCATGGAGATCGGCAGCAGCATTGCACAAGCCACACCGTGCGGGGTGTCATAGTGTGCACTCAATGTATGTGCCATAGAGTGGTCGATTCCCAGCCCTACATTGGAAAAGCCCATGCCGGCAATGTACTGTGCCAGAGCCATGCCCTCTCTGCCGCTGGGCTTATTGGCTACAGCATCACGGAGATTCTCCGAGATCAGGCGAATGGCTTCCATGTGGAACATGTCCGGAATCTCCCATGCTGCTTTGGTGGTGTATCCCTCAATGGCATGAGTCAGTGCGTCCATACCGGTTGCGGCAGTCAGTCCCTTGGGCATGGAGGACATCATATCCGGATCCACAATGGCAACAGCCGGAATATCATTGGTATCCACGCAGACGAACTTCCGCTGTTTTTCCACATCTGTGATGACATAGTTGATCGTTACTTCTGCGGCAGTGCCGGCAGTTGTCGGAATCGCAATGGTGGGAACGGCGTGGTTCTTCGTCGGAGCAACACCCTCCAGCGAACGCACATCTGCGAATTCCGGATTGGTAATGATAATGCCGATCGCCTTTGCCGTGTCCATAGAGGAGCCGCCGCCAATGGCAACGATGGCATCTGCTCCGCAAGCCTGAAAAGCCGCTACACCCTCCTGCACGTTCTGAATGGTGGGATTCGGCTTGATCTTCGAGTAAACCGTGTATGCAATGCCGGCATTGTCCAAAATGTCTGTCACCTTTGCCGTCACGCCAAATTGCAGCAGATCCGGATCTGTTGCAATAAACAGATGCTGGTAGCCGTTGCTTTTTACTTCACTGACGATTTCCTGAATCGCACCTTTTCCATGATAAGAAATGTTGTTCAATACAATACGATTTGCCATAATGCATGCACCTCACGATAAAATTTATTGGTACTTCCATTTTCGGAGTACAAGGGCAATACCACACAAAGATTGTGCGACAGATGCGTCGTCAAATTTTTCGTCAGATGAAACAAAAAGCGGAGTGAATACTTAATGTATTCACGAGCATTTTTGTGAAATATGACGGGAAATTTGCAGGCAGATGGCGTGCAAAGTCGCCAGACGCTCTTTGTGCGGTATTGCCCTTAGTATATCACATTTTTCGACAGACTGCAACTGCATTCGGCGATTTTTTGAAAATTCCGCAGAATCGAAAAAGTTGTTTTTGCTGTCGAATCGCCGGAATTCCCTTTGTTTCACAAACCCATATCACGTAATTTTCACTAAAAAATCAGTTGCAATTCCAGTGCGGTTATGGTATAATTGATAAGGCAACACCGTGCAAAGCTTGTGTGTAAGGTGCATCGTCAGATTTTTTGGCAGATTGCATAGAAATTTCGCAGGCAGACTAGATGCAGTGTTGCCATAATATGTAGTGTCCGGTCATTTGGGACACGATGCATATGAAGCGACTTTGCACCGGTTTGGTGCGGAGCTGCCATGAAAACGAAAGTGAGGCACAAAAGATGTGTGGAATTGTTGGATATGTGGGCAAACGGGACTGTACGGAGGTCCTGCTGAACGGTCTGGGAAAACTGGAATACCGCGGCTATGACTCTGCCGGCATTGCTGTCTTTCAGGACGGAAAAATTACTGTGGCGAAGTCCAAGGGCAGACTGAAAGATCTGGAGGAAAAAATGGAGCGTGAGGGCAGACCTTTCGGGCATGTGGGCATTGGCCACACCCGCTGGGCGACCCATGGCGAACCCTCTGACGTAAACGCTCACCCACACAGCGGCGGCAGAGTGACGATCGTACATAACGGCATCATCGAGAACTATAAGGAACTCAAGGACTTCCTTGCGGGAAAAGGCGTGACCTTTACCAGCGACACTGACACCGAAGTGGTGGCAAAGCTGCTGGACTACCGCTATAACGGCAGCCCCATTCAGACCATTTCGGAAACCGTCCGCGATCTGGAAGGTTCCTATTCGCTGGGCATTATCTTCGCAGACCACCCCGAGCAGGTGTACGCTGTCCGCTGCGAAAGCCCGCTGATCGTGGGTGTCGGCAAGGACGAAAGCTTTATTGCCTCTGATGTGCCGGCAATCATCGAATACACCAGAGATTACTATCTGCTGGAACACGAAGAAATTGCCGTGCTGGACGACAACGGCGTACAGATCTTCGATGCGTTCGGGCAGCCGGTGAAAAAGGAACTGAAAACCGCAGACTGGGATGTGGAGGCGATCGGCAAGGGCGGCTATGCCCACTTTATGCTGAAAGAGATCCACGAACAGCCCAACGCGATTCGCAACACCATTCTGCCGCGGATTCAGGACGGCTTGCCGAATCTGGAGGAATGCGGCATCACACCGGAGGTGCTGCGGGAATTCCGGCACATTCAGGTAGTTGCCTGCGGTACGGCAATGCATGCAGGAACAGTGGGCAAGTATGTCATTGAAAAGCTGGCACGGGTGCCGGTAACGGTGGACATCGCTTCGGAATTCCGCTATCGGGAACCGCTGGTGGGAGAGGGCGATCTGGTCATCATCATCTCCCAGTCCGGCGAAACAGCCGACAGTCTGGCAGCTTTGCGGCTGGCGAAATCGCTGGGGGCAAAGACTCTCGCCATTGTCAACGCAATGGGCAGTTCCATTGCACGGGAAGCAGATATGCTGATCTACACCCATGCCGGACCGGAAATTGCCGTGGCATCGACCAAGGCGTACATGGTGCAGATCGCGGTGATGTATCTGTTTGCCTTTGAGCTGGCTCTGGCAGTGGGCAACATTGACGAAACAGAGTGCCGCCGTCTGGTAAAGCTTTTGCAGGAAACGCCGGAAGTGATCACCGGCATTCTGGAACACAAGGAGCAGACACAGTATATTGCCTCCTCCCTCATCACCGCCGACAGCCTGCTGTACATCGGACGCGGACTGGACTACGCCCTGAGCATGGAAGGCTCGCTGAAGCTGAAAGAAATCTCCTATATCCACTCGGAGTCTTATGCAGCCGGAGAACTGAAGCACGGCACCATTTCGCTGATTACGGAAAACATGCCGGTCATTGCCGTAGCGACCCAGAAGGCACTGCGGGAAAAGACCATCAGCAACATCAAGGAAGTCAAGGCACGTGGTGCACGGGTCATTCTGGTGTGCCGTGAGAGCGACAATGTGGATCCGGACGCAGTAGACCTGAAGTTTGGTCTGCCGGAATTTGACGACCTGCTGATGCCCATGATCGCTGTGGTACCGTTGCAGCTGATCGCATACTATACTTCTGTGCTCAAGGGCAATGATGTAGATAAGCCGCGGAATCTGGCAAAGTCCGTGACAGTGGAATAATAGAAAAGGAACGGGAAAAACATGAAACATACCAAAATCGTGCTGCTGACTGCGGCAGTCGTCATGATGACACAGGCACTGGGACTGTCGGCTGCGGCAGAGGAAGAAACCTCTGCCCAGAGCAGCGAAGAAAGCGTGATCGACGCAGACAGCTTATCCAGCGATGAGAGCAGCAAAGAAACGCTGACCAGCGGGGATTATTCCTATACGCTGGACGGTGACAACGCCACCATTACCAAGTATAACGGCAGCGAAACTGCCGTTACGATACCGGACAAGCTGGACGGGCACACCGTTACCACACTGGGCAGCGGCACATTTGCCACCAAGGATATGATCACTTCGATCACCATTCCGGCAACGGTTGACACGATCAACAGTTCCTGCTTCTACGGCTGCACCGTGCTGGAACAGGTGTCGCTGGCAGAGGGCAACACGGCGTTTACGGTGACGGACGGCGTACTGTTTTCCGCAAACGGAGAAGATCTGATCGTCTATCCGCAGGCAATGGAGGGCACGTCCTATACCATTCCGGACACTGTCAGAGAGATCTGGACCTCTGCTTTTTCCAACACCAAGCTGACTGACGTGACATTTCCGGACGGACTGCTGTACATTGACGACTGGGCATTTGCCTCCTCGGCACTGACTTCTCTGGATCTGCCGGATACTGTCACGGAAATCGGACAGTACGCCTTTGCATACTGCACCGGCATTTCGGAAATCGACATGCCGAAAAATCTGGAACTGATTCAGGCGGCAGCCTTTGCCGGCGAAACCAGCCTGACCAAGGTGACATTTTACGACAGCCTGACGGATATTCAAATGGCAGCCTTTGCCGGCACCGGTCTGAAAGAAGTGACCATTCCGGAGAGCGTTTCCACCATTGGATTCTGTGCATTCGGCTATGAAGACGATATGGTGACCAAGGTACAGGACTTCGTGATCTACGGCAAGGTCGGTTCACAGGCAGAGGCATACTGCACCGCAGAGGACTCTGAAAACGACTATTCCAACAACTTCAAATTCCGCAGCGTGATGTCCGAGGAAGTTTCGGATACGGAGAATACGGCTGTTGCTGTTGAGGAAACCGAAAGCGGCTGGCAGAAATACGGCAAGTGGATCCTGCTGGGAGCCGGTGCACTGGTACTGCTCATCGGCGGCGGAGTGCTGATCTTTGCTGGCGGCGGAAAGCAGAAGAAATCCGGCAAGGCAGCCAAAAAGGATACCCAGTCTGTGGAAAGTAAAGAAAAGCCGGAAGCGGCAGACCATGAGGATACCAAATGAGAACGTGGAAACAGCTGATTTGCGGACTTTTGGGAACCACGCTGTGTGTCGGACTGCTGGGTGCAGTGCCGGCAGCGGCGGCAATGACAACGGAGAATGCAACAGAAGATGACAGCGGCATTTCTGTGGACACTTCCGGCGATGCTGCCTATGATGTGTTCACCTATCGGGAAAATGACACCGGCGTGACCATTACCTCCTGTGACACTTCTGCCACAGCAGCGAACCTGCCGGAGGAGATCGACGGGAAACCGGTGACAGAGATCGGCGATGCCGCCTTTATGAACTGTCAGTTCCTGACCTCGCTGACGATTCCGTCCCACGTGACAAAAATTGGGGAAAGTGCCTTTTCGGACTGTCCCATGCTGTGTACAGTGTCTTTGCCGGAGGGACTGCGGGAACTGGGAAAGGGTACTTTTGAATCCTGCACCATGCTGAGTGAGGTGAACATTCCCTCCACGCTGACAGAATTGCCGGAGGCGGCGTTCTACAATTGCAGCTATTTTCCCAGCTTTACGGTGCCCGCCAATATCCAGACCATTGGCAGCGAGGCGTTCTACAGCTGCACTGCCCTACAGGAAGTGACCCTGTCCGAGGGCATTGTCAGCATTGGGGATTATGCGTTCCAGAACTGTCAGGTGCTGGAAACCGTTTCCCTGCCTGCCTCCTGCACCACGCTGGGAAATTATGTGTTTGACGGCTGTCAGGCACTGACGGCATTTTCCGTTGCACCGGAAAATCCGGCATATCAGGAGCAGGACGGCGTGCTGTTTACCGCAGACGGAGAAACGCTGCTCCGCTATCCGCAGGCAAAGGCAGAAACCAGCTACACCGTGCCGGAGGGCTGTACCACGCTGGCGGACTGGAGCTTTATCGGCTCTACAGCATTGGAGCAGATCAACATTGACGGGGTGACTGCGATCGGAGAGGACTGCTTCTATTACTGCACGGCTCTGAAAAGCATCACTGTGCCGGAGGGCATCACAGAACTGAACGGGGCAGTATTTGCCTACTGTTTGTCCATGGAGGAAGCGACACTGCCGTCCACCATACGAAAATTGGGGAATCATTGCTTTTATTCCTGTGCCAAGCTGAAAAAACTGGAACTGCCGGACGGTCTGACCACGATCGGCGACCAGTGCTTCTATAACTGTGTGGCACTATTGCAGATGAATCTGCCGAAAAGCATTACAGAGATCGGGGAACAGGCGATCGGATACTATACGCCGTCTGATGCCAAAGACAACGAGGCAAAAGAGATCGACCAGCTGTACGTGTACAACGACGGCAGCGAAGCGGTGCGGAAGTACATGCAGCACTGGAGAGCAAACACCTATAAATACTGGCTGATCGGCGGCGGGATCACTGTAGTCGTTGCCGGCGGTATTGTTACGCTGATCGCTGTGCACCAGAGTCGGAATAAGATCCGGCCTACCAGTCGGCATGCCTCGGCAACAAAGAAAAAGTGATACCGGCACACTTGCCGCAGAAAGGAACCCGAAATCCATGAAGTCTACATTTCCATTTGCATTCAAACGCGGTGCTGCTGCCCTTGCCGCAGCATCGGTTGCTGTCTGTGCTCTGCTGCCTGCCGGCGGCGTGGTATGGGCGGCAGAAACCACTACTGCCGAGAGCAGCGACACGTTCGATGACGGCACGCTGACCTATAAAAAGCTGAGCAATACCACAGTTTCTGTCACTGACTGTGTGGAGTCGGCGACCCATATCAGTATCATGCCGAAAATCGACGGCTATGACATTGTATCGATCGGGGAAGAAGCTTTCGCCAACTGCACGTCGCTGCAAAGTGTGACCATTCCCGCCAGTGTGACCGAGATCGGTTCGGCTGCCTTTTACGGCTGTACCGCACTGACCAAAGTGACTGTACCGGACGCTGTGACCAAAATCGAGCAGGGCACATTTTTCAGCTGTACCGCACTGACTGACCTGACGCTGGGCAAGGACACCACGGAGATCGGCGATATGGCATTCGGCTACTGTACCAGTCTGGAAACGGTGACGCTGCCCGATACAGTGGAAACACTGGGCGACCAGCTGTTCTACTACTGCACGGCTCTGGACGAAGTGCAGATTCCGGAAAAGGTGACGGAACTGGGTGGCTATACCTTTTACGGCTGCATGTCCCTGAAGTCCTTTACCGTTCCGAAGAATCTGGAGAATATCGGAGCCATGTCCTTTGTGGCATGCCCGTCGCTGGAAACCATTGCGGTAGAGGACGGCAACACCAAATATCAGGCAGTGGACAACGTGCTGTATGATACAGAGGAAAGCATTCTGTATCTCTACCCCGCAGGGCGGACGGATACCAGCTTTACTTTGCCGGAAAGCACACTGGTGGTCTATGCCGGTGCGTTCTTTGCAGCAGGCAACCTCCAGCAGATCAACTTTGATGAGAAATTACAGTACATCGGCGAAATGGCATTCGATTTTTGCAGCGGGCTGACCAGCCTGACTATTCCGAAAGCAGTTACCACCATTGGAACGACTGCATTTGCCGACTGTACTGGTCTGACTTCTGTCACTTTTTCTGGTGCCTCTGACGAGGACGGCGGCGAGGGCGGCGATCTGGAAATCGGGGACTACGCCTTTTTCTGTGACGACAACCTGAAAGAAGTTCAGCTGCCGAAGCGGGTTTCCTCTGTGGGCAAGTACGCTTTTGGCTGTACCTCTCCTGCTGACGATGACGACAGCGAGGACTATGTGACAGTTTCGTCAGACTCCGGCGACAATCTGAAAGTCAAGGCTCTGGACGGCTTCCTGCTGATCGGCTATACCGGTGCAGCATCAGATTATGTCAAGGACTGCGACGTGAAGATCAGCTTCAAGGCAATGAACGTCAACTGGAAAGCTGTTATGCTGTGGGGCATACTGGCGGTGGTTTTGGTGGCAGTGCTGCTGATCGCAATTCGCCTGATCCGCCGGAACATGATGACAGCAGAGGAAAAGAAAGCCTTGCAGGAAGCCGAAGCCGAGCACAAGATCCCGCTCTCCCAGCGTGGCAAGCAGGACGAAGCTGCAGAGGAGAAACCGGAATACGATGACGGTTACCGCAGCATTCTGGACGATGACGACGAGGACGAGGCGGAAGAAGTGGCAGACTATGAGCAGACCATTTCACACAGCCAGCTGCACCATATCGGTCACGCCGATATGCCGGTAGCAGAGGACGAAAAGAAAGACAAGGAAGACGAGAAAGATGAGAAATAGGGAAACACCAATCATGTGACCATTTCTGCGGAATGCGTGTTGTTATAGGTGAACGGCCGTTCGGAACATACGAAAGGAGTGAACCAGCGTGCAGGAACGTTCTCTGATACGCAGACTCAAACAGCACCAGCCGCAGGCTCTGGAGGAGTTGATTACAACTTATAGCCCCTATGTGGGAACGATCATACGCAATATTATCGGAAAGTATCTGGCAGAACCGGACGTGGAAGAACTGACGGCAGATGTGTTTCTGGCGGTGTGGGAACATACCGACCAGCTGAAAGCCGGAAAGCTGACGGCATATCTGGCGGCAATTGCCCGAAATCGGGCGAAGAACCGGATCCGCAGCTATCACGAAACCGTGAATCTGGAAGATCTGGTGGAGATCGGCAGCGAAGAAGATGTAGAAGGCAGCATCGACCAGAAGATTCTGGGGGAACTGCTGCAGGACGTACTGGACACCCTCTCCGCAAAGGACAGGGAGATTCTGGTGCGGTACTACTATTGCTATGAACCCGTCCGGCAGATCGCCGGCACGCTGTACATGAGCGAATCCGCAGTGAAAATGCGAATGAGCCGTGCCAGAAAGAAGTTGCAGCAGGAACTGGTGGAACGGGGATATGCGTATGAAGACACACCGGCAGTGCAGCAGGTTCACTTCACCGCCATGGGGAAAGGAGCTATCTCATGAAATGGAATTGCTTTGATTGGTTTGACCACTATGCAGCAGAAAAAAACGGTGTGCCGAAGCTGGAAACCCAGCCGATTCATACCGACGCAATTTGGAAACGGGTGCAGGAACAAGCTGGTATTGCTCCGCAGCCGAAGCGGAATCGCATGCACATGACCAAGTGGGTGGCAGGCATCGCCGCAGCGGCAGTGCTGGTCACTGGCGGCACAACGCTGGTAGCAGCAGCCGGCTACGGCGGACTGGACGCATTCTTCCAGAGCCTGATCGGTGAAGAAACACCGAAAGATCCGGAAAAGCTGGCGGCTCTGGTCACTACGCCGGCGGCAGAGTTTGACAGCACCAACGAGGACGTGCAGTTTAAGCTGCTGGGCATGTACGGCGATGACAGCCAGGCAATGCTGAGCTTTCAGGTGACTGCCATAGACGGTGCGGCGTTGCAGGACGGCTTGGCGCTGCCCTATCAGCTGACTTTACAAAATGCAGACGGCAGCAGTGAAGTGCTGGACTGCTATGGCAGAACGGCAGATGTCCGGGAAAAGGACGGGGCGTATTATATCAATCTCCGCATCAACCGCACCGGTCTGCAGGGAAAAGTCCTGGATGTGACCTTTGAAAATTTCTATACTGAAGCGCAGGTCTCTCAGATCTGGGAACAGCTAACAGCCTATGACGACCAGTTCCTACAGGAGTATGTCCGGCAGAACTTCGGGGAAGATGCGTTGAAAGACTGGGGGAGCGGCGAGCTTCCGGCAGGTTTTGATGTAAACGCTTGGAAAGCTTATCGCCGGGAAAGCCAACTGGCGCAGAAGTGCAGCGACCGGGAAAAGGAACTCTACGCGGAGACAGACGGCGTGATCTCCGGCAGCTGGCACACCTGTGTGGCATTGGATTTTGTCAGCGCAGCGCCCATCACAGCCGATTTTGACGGAGGCACAGTGAACTTGCAGGAACTTTCGGCAACGATCACAGCTCCGGCAGAATGGGATGACGAGAGCCACACAGTCGATTATGTCATCACGCTGAAAGACGGCAGAAAGATTTTTGATGAGTTGGTACAGAATGCAGAAGGGGAGGAGATGCTGCGGCGTATCCATGCACTGCCCGTCTGCGGAACAGACACCATCGGGCAGTATGTGCCGCTGACAGAGGCCTATTGGGATGCGGACAGCGCCGCAGATGTGCTTTGCTACAGCGAACCCATCAATCCGTCAGAGGTGAAGACGATCACCGCATATCGCTTTGCTTTTGCGGGCGAAGCTTCTGACGGCACCAGCGGACTGAGCGGCTATGATCTCACTGACAGCACGGTGATCTATCGTGCACAATAACGCGCAGAGAAAGGGATGTTTCATATGAGTAGAAACCAACAGCACCGCCGGAAACGGCAAAAACAGTTATGCCTGATTGCACTGCTGCTCTGTCTGGCAGTGCTGGGGTTTTCTGTGTGGCTCTTGTTCATCCCCAACACACTGAACCGCGCTGGAGAATCCTCTGCCTTGCAGAACAGCGCTTCTGACAGCAGCACTGCCGCCGGAACCAATGCTCCCGATACGCCGGCTAATACCGATGCACAGGGATTTCTGGCGGTGCTGGAGGGCAGCACAGCACAGCTCCCCGCAGCAGACGGCAGCTGGAACAGCAGTGACACTTCCGTTGCAGAAGTGGACAGCAGCGGCACAGTCACCGGCGTACAGCAGGGCAGATGCCAGATCACTGACGGCAAGACTAATTACCAGATCGCCGTGCGGCATCTGGAACAGCGGCAGGAGGGAACCTATGCAGACGGCATTCTGATCGTCAACAAGTCCTATCCGCTGTCCGCCGACTATGATCCCGGCTTGCAGCCTATTACCAAGGACGCGTTTCAGAAGCTAAGTGACGCGGCGGCACAGGAGGGGCTGGATCTGTATATTGGTTCCGATTATCGGGATTATGCCTATCAGGTGAAGATCTATAACAACTACTGCAATCTCTACGGTTCGGAACAGGCGGACAGCTTTTCTGCCCGTCCAGGCTATTCCGAGCACCAGACCGGACTGACCATTGACTGCAACACTATTGACGATGCCTTTGGCGATACGCCGGAAGCCGCGTGGCTGGCACAGCACTGTGCAGACTATGGCTTCATTATCCGGTTCCCGCAGGGCAAGGAAGATGTCACCGGCTATCAGTATGAGCCGTGGCATATCCGCTATGTGGGCGTGGACATTGCAAAGGAAATCCAGAAATATGACCTGACATTGGAGGAATATCTGGGCGTGGATTCCGTCTATGCTGCTCCGTGGCAGGGATAAGCATACTTTTCAACTTGCCTATGGCAATACCGCACAAAGAGCATCTGGCGACTTTGCACGCCATCTGCTTGCAAATTTCCCTTCAGAGCCTGTTTCGT
>OFMT01001092.1_pt1 | contig 20971 bp, 9 predicted proteins | sample 1541891 | NCBI WGS metagenome assembly OFMT01 (sample SAMN04209230, study PRJEB22552) | human gut metagenome | biome: gut; material: feces | host: Homo sapiens | place: USA: Oklahoma | reverse complement strand
CAAAATCCAAAGAGGGTGAAAACGTGGAGCATGGAACTGAGGTTGCCGGTGAGACTTCAAACTTTGACTATTATGAGTATAAAAAACCGGCAATCGCCCCGGCGATTGCAACAAATGCATATACCACCATTGAATATGATTATACGGAACAGGGGGATGGAACAGCAATCCTTGCTGGCCGGCAGGTCATCATTGACGGGCAGAAGTTCTATAATCATGTAAGGGAGCTTCTGGGGGAAGATTTTGATCTGGAATGGTTTGCGCAGTTCCTTTCTATGCTGCCGGGAGTAAATTATGATGCAGGGAACGGAGATCTCCAGACAAGATTTGATCAGATCCTTACATCTTATAAGAATGGAGAACCGTATTCTTACTATGATTCTGACTTTGATGGAGTAGGTAAGGTTATACTTGGATCCGAATGTTCAAGAGAACCGAAGATATCTACCAGAAGGGATGCAGAAGGTAACCCTATTGATATTCCGGAATATAACATCACTATTACCATTGATGATATCAGTGATGAACAGATAAAAGCGGATATCGAGGCTGGTCTTTATACGATGGAAGATCTTGTCTTTATGGCTGCCTGTGCGCAGGCAGAAGCAGGCAGTGTGGAGGGGCAGGTGGCAGTAAGCTGGCTGCTTAGAAACAGGTTAAGGCTTGGAAACTATGCTTCCATTAAAGAGGTTGTGGAAGCACCCGGACAGTTTGCTTCTCCGTGGGCAAGTTACTTAAATGGTTCTTATTCCTCACAGGCACAGAGCTGTGCGGCATCCGTACTCCGCGGGGAAGTAGAAAACCCGGTAGGGGATGCATATTTCTTCTTCTCTGCCAGTTCCTGCTGGGGACATCTGCCGGGTGTGTGGTACCGGAATGTAGGCGGCAATATGTATTACTGCAGCTGGGGAGATGTTACGCAGATCGTTGGAAGGGAAGGCTATGTGCCATTTTGATAAAAGAAATGTATAAAACTTTACACTAATGTACAGTAAAACTGATAATAGTGTAAATATTTATATTTTTCTATTGCAATTTATATGTAATACGTGGAAAATGTAAATGAATGCAAAAATAACTTGGCTGAAAGAAGGTGTATTATGGTCAATCGCAGGAAAAAAATTGCATTTTTGCCTATGCTGGCTCTTATGATCTGCATGATCTGTCAGATATTCCCAAAAGCTGCGACGGTAGAAAAAGATACTGTTACCGTACAGCTGACAGGATATGACGGGGATGCGGGCGAGCTGAGGATAGGCGCAGGCGAAACTCTTTATGACAGCGGCGGTGATGCTCTGTTAAAAGAAGGTGATGAAGTTTCGGCGGTATTCTCAAAGGAAGGAGATATCTGTACTGCAAAAGCGGATCTGTATAAGGGCATTAAATACTATATATCAGATGGAATAGATAAAGTATCTTTTGTACCTGAAAAGATGGTCTGCAAAGTATCGTTTAATAACAGCACAAAAGATAAGGCTGTAACTGATACAAGTAGTGGCAGCACAGAGTCCAGGAATAGTGATTCTTTAAAAACGAGTGAAGAAGTATCACAGGAAAGCGAAACTGAAACCGTGCAGGTATCTGATACAGCCTTGGGTGTTAAAACAAAGACTCCAAGAGCGGTAGCAGATGGGGAAGAACTTAAATGTGTCGTATCTTCCTTGTCCGGATCATCCGATACAGATGCGGATACTTTTCTTTTGCAGTGTGAGGTGCCAAAGGGTACAGTACTGGAATCTGTTTATACCGGTACATACAATGAAGAAGTTACTCTTGAACTTGTATGTAAAACGGAAAAGGACGGGCAGTGGCATACCTGGGGAGAGAATATATCCTCTTTGAAAGGTGAGACATTTAAAACGGATGGTATCACGTTTTCGGAAGGAGACAGAATCTGTTCTTTTGCAATATCAGCTGCAAATGCTCCAAAAGGGTTCAGCCTGAAAGAAGAAGATCCATGCTATTACTATGTCCGCATAGTTGATAAAGACAGCGTGGCTGATTTTAACGGGACAACAAAGGTAACTGCTTATTTGGACGGAAAAAAGGTTTCAAATGAAAGTAAGTTTACAACGCTGATCCAGGATGGAGTACAGACTGGGGACGACAACGTTATCCTGATAGGATCATTTATTCTTCTTATTATCTCTGTAGTAACGCTGATAAGCTACATTATCTGCAGGGTAGTATTTTACCAGAAGGATAAGGCGGCATCACATCAGAAGCTGCCTGTTACATATAGAAAGGGAGAAGTGCAGGGCACTCAGGGTAAGATGAGTGATCTGCTCGGGAAAAAACCAGGCTAAAGTTATGCAGGAACTTTTTAACCAGAGATTTAATGGCAAAGGAGAAAATTATGAAAAAGAGAAGGATCTATAAGAGTATAGTGGTCTTTTTCCTCGTGGCATCATTTATATTCAGTGTATTGCCTGCAACAATCTATGCTACAGAATCGGGAAACACAGATATAAGTGATGAAGTAGATGAAAGTACCGATGATTCTGTGGAAGATTCTGATGATGACTGGCTTTATGGCTCATTGCAGTCGGAGGAAATGGGAACAACACTGGTAGATACATCGGATGGTATTTCTGCATTGGGCGGACGTACAAACTACGATGTGGCAAATAGTAAGAATTATGCTAAGAAGAATGGTATTAAAAGTACAGTAGCCAAAAAACAAACTGGGGATAAATTAAAGATAACCGGTACAATTACCTTCCCTGAATTGGGGCATGGATTTTACTATGCGGCGAATACTTCCATAAGCATAAATCTGTGCAAAGGCATCTATCCTTCAGAAAAGAAAAATGGATATATGACAGGAATGGGCTGGTCTACGTGTAGCAAGACTACTAATCAATTTGGGTTAGAAGACCCATCTGCAAATCCTAACTATGGTGCATTAGGTGTAATGAAAACTCATATCACAAGTGGTAGTGGCTTAATGGATGGAGCAAAAAAGACGAACGACTACTATTTTCAACATCCAGGTGGAAGCACATATAGATGGACCAGTAGAACTACTCAAACTAAGACAGGGTATAAAAACAGGAACTTTTATCCTTTAAGCACAAAAAAAATTACAATAGCTTCTGGGAAAACGGTACCAAATGATATTTCGTATTCCGTAACTATGGAAAATACTGATTATAAGAAAATCATTGCATGGCTTAAAGCATTTGGAGTATCTGAAACTACAAAAAATGGGGTAAGTGGTTATGTATGTACAATAGCAGCATCATATGATCCTGCTGTAGGAGGTAATTATTACGCTATATCAGGATGCTCAGAACATGGTCAGTTCCCATATAACTTCTGGTCTGGAAACAGTAATGGGACCATTTATTATAGAACAGATAATAGTTCCTCTTGTACAGCTGCATCTCAAGGGCACTCTGGAGGAAAAACTTCTTTAGGTTCCAGCTTTAGTAATAATACATGGGCTTGGAGAGATTCTGGAAATGGTACAGAGTATGTTAACTCACCAAATGAATGTCGTGTCATTTCCTATGGTGAAATTTTCATTCCAAGTATAACAACACCTATTGAAATTGATCTTGAGGATATTGCTGTTGATAAGGGCGGTACACTTGCATCTTATACGGAGAATTTTCAGTTAAACACGACTGATTATGCTACAAAGGAAGTTACAAGTGGTACGACTGTCAATACAACAAGTACATGGGGAGCACCAGCATCTTATACAGGTTATACATATTTAGGTGAGGTGCCAAGTGATAAAAAAGTGACTAAGGATACAACCTTTAAACGGTTGTATGCGCCGACTATTTTATCTGTAACCTGTCAGGATGAGTTTTATAAAGGCAGTACACTGGTAAAAACGTCAGCTACTCCTGGCGGAGCCAAGAATTATTCCTATGCTGATAGTGCAAAAGGTAGTGATTGGGGCACAGCCTCCCCGGATACAAATTATGAATATTCCGATTGTACACAGGTCGTAGTCAATCAGGCAGGACTTGTGGTCAAGCGTATATTCAAGATTGGTACTGGAAAGATCATTTATCATTCCAATATTCCAAATAATGATACAACCCTTCCGGCAGTAGAAGTATATCCGGGAGATAAACATACTACAAAAGCAAGTAACGCATTTGCAAGAACACAGACTGTTGACGGTGAAACACTGAATTGGGTACTGACCGGATGGAGAACTGATGGCGGTGATGGAAAAGCGGTAGAGTATAACTGCGGCACAGCCTACGATTTCTCCATCGCTAAAGGAGGCGAAAAACACCTCTACGCTGTATGGGAGCCTGTTCTGAAGGTAGTTATGGATGCCGGATTTAGAAATCTGACTATCAATAATATGTCTTTTGCAAAAATAGATGAAACAAAACAGATTGCCTACAATACTGCTGTTAAGGCAGCGTCCATGGCTATGAATGCGGGTTATCTGTTTGATAAAGCTACAGTGGATGGTACTTCTATAGAAGATCTTAAAAAAAAGATTCAGGATGGCACAGCAGTGACGACTATGACAAGCTGCCATGTTTTAAGATTATCTTCTGTATCTCACGCGGCAAAACCAGAGAAGTATGTATATAAAAGCGGAACTGCTACGGATGTAAATGAGTGTATTGTAAATGTGGGAGATACGCTTGACTATGTTATCAAGGTGCATAATACAACATCTGTATCGAGAAATGTGGATGTAACGGATAAGCTTGATGCCGGTGTGACGTATGTATCTGCGGATAACGGGGGTACGTATGATGCCGGAACAGGTATCATAACCTGGCATGTAACAGGTGTAGCTCCGGGTGGTGAAAAGACCTTAAAGTTCACTGTTACGGTAAATGAGAACAAAAAAGGAAACACTATAGAAAATAGGGCAAGCGCTGTTGAAAAGGGTATAGCAGCTCTTGGAGAAAGTGATGGAGATCCTGAGTGGACAGACCCTGTTGTAAACTATGTACTTGATACACCTGTAAAGCATCTGCGTAAAACAGCGGATGCTGCGGATGTGATAGATGATACGATCATCATTCCGGGACAGACGGCGGTATATACGATCGACGTCACAAATCCGTCACCAAACACGGATAAGTCAAAGTTTGATATTAAGGACTCTGTGCCAAAGGGATTTACGATAAAGAGCGTGTCAGATGGCGGCAGCGTAACCGGACAGACAGTCACATGGTCTGGTATCTCTATTGCAAAGGGCGCAACAAAGACACTTACCATCGAGGTAGAGGCAAATGACCTGCAGGCAGGGGATACGATCATAAACAAGGCAGATGTGACATGTACGGATGCCATGAGATCAAAGGTTTCTACAAATGAAGTAGTAAACTATATGATGAAAGCACCGGAAAAGAGCGTATATCTGACTTTAAACAGTGACGGAACGCCGAATACGGATACGGAAAATATCGATGAGCAGATCATAAATGACGGTATCCTGCTGACATACCGCATAAACTGGCAGAATCCTACTGCCAGTGAGCGTACGATCATCCTCAAAGATACGGTTCCGGAAGGAACAAGGATCGCAACGGCAGCAGACCTTGATAAAGCATCTGAGGGCATGGACCTGTCAGAGGATCTGAACATTGCAAATGGCGGTTCTTTCCTGATTTCAGATAATGGTACTTATGACGAGGCTACAAATACTGTTAAATGGGAGCTTACATCCTCTGTGGCGGCAGCGGATGGCACAAAGGATAACAACTTTGTTGAGTTCAGCGTAGTCGTACTGAATTATGCACAGGATAAATACGTTGAAAACTATGCTTCCATGACAGTACAGAGCCCGACCGGTATCAATGAAAATAACCCGACAATGGACTCTAACCTTGTAAGAAATCCTGTCCTTAAAACACCTCATAAGATCGCAAAGCGTGGGGAGCAGGATGTAACGGATCTTGTAGTAAATGATGATGAAGAGATCACATATCATATTACGTTTAAAAATCCGGCTGATAAGGAAAAGAACTTTACGGTAACTGATATCGTACCGGAGTTTACAGAGCTTATTGACGGTACGATCTCAGACGGCGGTACATACTCTGCGGAAGAGAACCTTATCACATGGAAGATGCCGCTTGCCGCAGGAGAAGAAAAGACAGTTTCCTTTACCGTTAAGGTACTTGAAGAAGGACAGAACAAAACTGTGAAAAACACAGCAAGGGTATATGCGGATAAGGCAGACGCAAAGACGGATGATGATGTTCCGACAAAGATCTATATTCTGGAAGACCCGAAAAAAGCAGTTATGAACGTGGACGGAGAAGATATCAATGGCATTGTAAAACGATCCGGTGATATCATCACATATCAGATCGTATATAAAAATCCGGCTGATGATGAGAGAGTTGCAACGATCACGGATAAGCTCCCGGACGGAGTTATGTTTGTGGCAGCAGCAAACCAGGGAAGTTATGATGTCGAAAATGCACAGTTTGTAGATACAGAAGGAAAATGTACTTATAAATATGATGCAGATACCAATACGATCGTATGGACTACACCGACGGCAGCAAAATGTCAGGAGATGGTAAGTGTTGACGTCCGTATCCTTGACAGCGCAAAAGGTACCATTTTAAGAAATACGGCATCTGTTTATATTCCGGATGCGACAAAGCAGACAAATGAGGTTGTAAATCCTGTTGTTAAAAACCCTGTTAAGACGGCGGCAGATGATAAAGAACAGGATCTGAATGGCAATCTTGTTACCGTAGGACAGGAGTTTACGTATGCTGTCACTATAGAGAATCCTGCTGAGGAATCAAAGGAAGGATACATTACTGATGTGCTTCCTTCACAGGTAGACTTTGTATCATGTACAGAAGGCGGTATTTACGATGAAAAGACGCATTCTGTCATGTGGAAAAAGATGGCACTTAAATCCCTTGAAAAACGCACTGTGAAGATCAGGGTAAAGGTAAATGAAACAGCAAAAAATACCACGATCGAAAACAACGCTGTCTTCCGTATAGATGAAGCAAGCGTAAGTACAGATCTCCGCGATGGCGGTGACGGCGGTCCGAAGAGTTATGTGTCAGTAAAAGAGGTTCTTGATAAAAAGGGTAATGATATCAATACCCATATCGTGGCAAGCGGCAGCACCGTTCTTTATAAGATCTCTTATAAGAATGTCACGGATAAAGAAAAGTATTTTACGATCGTAGATGAGATCCCGCAGGGAGAGGAAGTCGTTGAGATCGGTGACGGCGGATTTATCTGTAAGCGCCCGCTCGATGGATTCAGCAGTGAAGATCTGACAGATAATACTGTCGGCTGGCAGTTCTATGTACCGGCCGGTCAGGAAGGTTTCGTTACCGTCACGACCAAGGTTACGGCTACAAAGGAATGTAAACTGAAAAACCATGCTACGATCCGTATTGTGGAAAGTGAAAATGCAAAAGATGCATTTGTAATGGATACAAATGAGGTTGTAAACCCTGTTATCCCATATCCTGTCAAGATGGTGTTTAATGAGGCAGGACGTGAGATCACTGACAAGATGGTAACGACCGGTGATGTCTTAACTTATAAGATCACATATAAAAATCCGGCTGATGAGGATAAACTGGCAACGATCATTGATATCCTGCCGGAAGAAGTAGAATTTGTGTCAAGTGATGATGGCGGTGTATATGACAGCGGATCCCATACAGTCAAGTGGACTGATGTGGAATCTAAAGCACATGAGATGACAACCGTATCATTTGTTGTTAAGGTAAAAGAGACAGCAGGAGGAAAGACGATCTCTAACCGCGGTACAGTATCTATTGATCAGGCGGTCATAAATACAAGGGCAAAGACTGCTTCATCTGATCCGGAAGATCCGGAGCCGTCAGATGATCCGACAGTCGATAACTATGTATCCTGCAAGAAGAGCCTTGATGTAAATGGCAATGATATCTCCGATGAGGTGGTAAAAGTCGGTGATACACTTGTTTACAGCATCCTGTATGCAAATACATCATCTGTTGAAAAGGAATACCGGATCAAAGATGTACTTCCGGATGAAGTTGATTATGTAAGTGCAACCGGTGAGCCGGCTGTTGATGGAAAGACGCTTACCTGGAAAGTAACTGCAAAAGGCGGACAGACAGGACACCTTGAGGTGACCGTCAAGATCAATGAGAAGGGCTATGGCAAGAAGATCACCAATAAAGCGGATATTACGGAATTTGATCCGCAGGATCCGGATAACCCGTATACGATCACGACAACAGCAGTAAATAACTACCCTCTTGATAAAGATGATTTTGTAAAGAGTGTGGAAGACAAATCCGGAAATGATATGGACGGCGGCGTGGCTGTAACAGGCTCCAAGCTGTTTTACCATATCAGGCTTCACAATCCGGCTGAGTCACGGAAGAAGTTTACCGTAACGGATGCACTTCCAAAGGAAGTCAAGTATGTAAGCAGCTCCGAAGGCGGTGTATATGACAGCGAATCCCATACAGTCAAGTGGGAGATTGAGCTTGAAGGTGATGCAGAGACTGATCTTGAGATCTGTGTGAAGATCAAGAATACGCTGACAAGCGGAGAGATCAGGAATCTCGCACATCTGGTTACAAAAGGCACGGAGGCAGATAGTAATGAAGTGATTACTTATGTGTTCAGTGCACCGGAAAAGAAACAGTTTGCAGGTACTGTGGAACTGGGTAACGGAGATGAAGTGGAGTGCAGCGACGAAGTGAAATATACGATCACATTTGAGAATCCTTCCGATAAAGAGATGGAAGTAATGGTAACGGATGTGATTGATAAGAGCATTGCTGACAGGATCCTTGATATCAGCAAGGGAGGCACCTTAAAGGATGGAAAGATCATATGGAATCTTGACGTCAAGGGTGGTGCAAAGACTGAGGTAAGCTTTACTGTCTCCGCACCGGAACAGGCTGGTGTAACTGTCAAAAATACTGCAACCATCACGTATGATGATGATTCTTTAAATGGCAAGAATACGTACAAAACAAATGAAGTAAACTTTGTCACAAAGGCAAAGGGCGGCGAAGATACGCCAGGTAATGATCCGAGAAAAACACCTGAGATTGTAAAAACAGGTGATGGTATCTTAGGTATCTTTACAAGATAGTATCTGGCTGATATGCAAAAAAGGGCCGGTATGGGATATGCTATACCGGCTCTTTGCAAAAATGGGAAAATGGAGGTATCAAATGAAAAACAGGATTATATGCTGGCTTTTATCGGCAGTTATGGTGTTTTCCCCGTGCCTGACGGCTTGGGCAAGTCCGGTGGAGACGGTTTCCGTATCCGTAAATGATCTGCCACAGGAAACGGCGGTTTCTGATACGGAGCCTGTAAGTGCAGACAGTGTGCAGCTGTCGTCTGGCGGGTATGCATCCCTTAATGATGGCTATATGCCCGGAAAAGTGCACGCTGAAAATGAACTGGATGCAGATATGCTTGGCGCACTTGGAGCGGCAGACTCTTTAAGTTATGTACCGGTAGGAGAAGCTTTTCTGCCAAAGGAGTATGAGGATCAGAAAAGTACAAACTTATGCTGGGCATACGCACAGGCTATTGCGTGTGAGATAAGTGCAAAGAAAGCAGAGCTTCTGGATCCGGACAGTTCGCTTTCTGCGGCGCATCTTGGATACTTTTTCTATAATCTGGGAGAAGATGTGGAAGATCCGAATGGAAACCTTGCAGGAGAGTACACAAGACCGGTAGGCGTTTCTGACTGGACAAAGGCACCAGGTAATGCACGTCTTTCCATGTGGGAGCTTGCCCAGTGGCTTGGTCTTGTGTCATATGATAAAGACATGGACTCTGCGTATGACAACAGCAGGCTTACCGGAGATGAGGATAAAGCGACGCTTTTAAATAATGATACGGATACCGCATACCTGGATGATGCCGTGCATGTGGACGGCGTGTATATGGCTGGTCTTGATGCAGATAAGAGGATCGATGTCAAGACACTCATCTATAACCTTGGCGCGGTAAATACAGGTTATTATACAGCTAATGAATATGACAGCTTTGCGCAGTCCAAAACGGTCACGGATGGATATGATGTATCCTATGGTACCTATTATTATGACGGGACAGACGGGCATAGTGCAAACCATGCGATCACGATCGTTGGCTGGGATGATAATTATAGTAAAGACAACTTTGTAAAAACACCTTCCGCTGATGGTGCATGGCTGTGTCTTAACAGCTATGGAAGTGAAGATGCATCATATGCACAGAAAGGACTTTTCTGGATGTCTTATGAAGATGCAGGGCTTTTATCTGAGAAAGTTGCAGTCGGATACAGCCTGTCAGCTGCAAGTAACTACGACAACATTTATCAGTATGACGGTTCCTGTTCAAGTGCAGCTTATGAGGGAAAAAGGTTTATCCAGTTTTTTGACATTGGAAGCACCGAGGATATAAAGGCAGTATCTTTTGGTACTCAAAGTGCCAATACAACATTTAAGGCAGGTCTTTATAAGTTAAACGGGAATATTTCTGATTACTATGATGATCTTACCTGGGTAAATGATGTACTTAAAGGAAATCCGTATACAGATGCTGACGGGAATGAAGTGATCAGTGCGGAAAAACTTGGCGAAAAAGAAAGCCGTACTTCCTTTGCCGGTTATTATACGGTTGATATGTCCGATACTGCTGCGGATACCGTAAAACCCGGCGATACGGTTGCAGTCGTGCTGGATTTTGATGCAAAGACGCAGGTGTATGTGGATTATTCGATGCCAAATGCCACATGGGAATTCGTAACGGATAAGGATCCGTATAATGGACTTGTTTCCGTAGACGGTACAAATGTACAGGCTGTTAATGATAAAGAATCACTCCGTATCAAGCTGTTTACGGACAATCATTCTGACAGTGCCCCGGCTATTGCCATCACAGCCCCGGAAAGCGCAGTTGATATACTGGATAAAACGGTAATGATACAGGCAAAGATAAGCGGCGTAAGCAACCCTGATGATTATGAGATAGCATATTCATGCTCAACGAATGAATTTTTAAGCGTCTCAGAAACGGGTCTCATCACACCAAAGAAGGTCGGCGGGCCGACAGAGGTAACGGCTGTCCTTAAAAATAAAAATGACACGGTAGTGGCATCTGATACAAGGGAGATCATGATCGTGTCAGCTCCAAAGTCCATTACACTTCCGAAAACGGGAACGCTTTCTTTAAATGAAACGAAAAAACTGAAGGTTTCCTATGTACCTGATACGGCAGATCTGACCGGCGGCGTATGGAAAAGCTCAGATCCCGATACCGTGTCCGTGGATAAGGATGGAACTGTCAAAGGCAGGGCGTATGGCAGCGCAAAGATCACATATAGGGTTGGAAATGTAATATCAAACGAATGTACCATAACGGTAGGAAAATCCTATACAGGTGTAAAACTTGATAAGGAGACACTTAGTTTAAGAAAGGGCAGAAGCGGCCGCCTGACCGCCGAGAACCTGCCGCAGGGAAATACGGAAAAGGCAGATTATAAATGGGAAAGCTCAGATCCATCTAAAGTATCAGTAGATGATACAGGAAAAGTTACTGCCCTTGATTATGGCAGTGCGACCATTACGGTAAAGATCGATGGTACAGGCTACACGGACAGCTGCGTGGTCACCGTGACTGGGCAGATGACCGGGGTAGAGCTTAATAAACATAAAACTGCAGTTATGAAAGGGAAAAAGACACAGCTTGTTGCACAGGCACTTCCAAAGGATACAACGGATCCGGTTTCTTTTAAATGGGAAAGTAATGATCCTTCCATTGCAACAGTAGATACAGATGGAAATGTGGAAGGCATTTCTTTTGGCACTGCAGTTATTAAGGTAACCTGCGGCGGTTTTACGGATACGTGTACCGTATATGTAACAGGACAGGTAGCTGCTATCAATCTTTTACCGTCAGCTGTTGTGCTGCCAAAAGGAGGCACGCAGCAGATAACGGTTTCTCTTGAACCGGCAGAAGTTGCAGGAAATCCGGTAGTTACACTTACCTCATCCAATGGAAATGTGGCAGAGGTAAATGATGCAGGGACTATTACGGCAAAGGGTGTGGGAAGCTGCACTATCACGGCAGAGTATAACGGCTTGAAAGCGGAATGCATGGTTATTGTGGATGCGCTGGATATCAGGTGTGATGATGCTGTAGCTGACAGCGTTACACTGAAACCGGGTCAGAGCAAGAACCTTGTGGCTGCATGGCACGTACAGGGCAGTGATGAAATACCTTCCGTCAGATGGAAGAGCAGTAATACGTCTGTTGCATCTGTGGACAGTGACGGTACTGTTTCCGGTCTGAAAAAAGGCACGGCAGTCGTGACTGCTTCTACAGCAGATGGAAAGTTTACAAAGACAGTCAGCATATCTGTGTCCGATGATGCATCGGATACACCGGATGTCCCGACTGATGATGTGAGCATAAGCGTAACAAATGCATCTTCTTTTAAAAATATGACTGAGGGACAGAGCCTTAAGCTTTCTGTTTCCTATGCTCCGGCAGGACTTACCAATGTAAAAATCTCTTATACAAGTTCTGATGCAGACGTAGCGCAGGTTTCGGAAGCAGGACTTGTAACGGCAAAAAAAGCAGGCACGGCATCTGTAACAGTAACCCTTGCAAGCAAGGAAGGTACAGCAAAGAAAGTAGTTCCGGTAACCGTAAAGGAAAAAGGAGAGGTTCCGGATGTGCCAACGGATACTTCCGGTTATACGGTAGCAGTGTCAAACCGGGAACAGCTGAAAGGGCTGGAAACCGGAGAAACAAGGAAAGCAGAATTTGTTTTAAAAGATAAAAATGGAAACGTAGTAGAGGGAGCTGAGTTTGTATATGAAGCTGATGGTGTATATGCATCCATAAACGAAGACGGAATGCTGACGGCAATAAAGGCAGGTACGGCTGTAGTTAATGTGGCTGCATATGTAAATGGGAAAAAGGTCTGTGAGAAGAATGTATATGTGTCCGTACAGGTAAGTACGGGAGATAAGAAAGAAGATGTCTCTCCGTCTCCTTCGCCATCCCCGTCTGATGATCCGGGAGAGGCTGATGACCCAGCTGTATCACCATCACCGAAGCCTTCTAAAAAACCCGCATCTGATGCGGCAAAGCCATCAGGCGACACGAAAAAGACCGTTTATGTAAAACGGATCGGTCTTTCTGCAGAAGTATCCCAGATCGCATATACCGGAAAGCTTCAGGTCAATGCGAAGATATATCCTGATAATGCGGATAACAAAAATGTTTCATGGACATCTTCAAATCCAAAGTGGGCAAGCGTTGGTAAAAACGGTGTTGTAAAAGCAAAGAAAGCCGGAAAAGGCAAAAGCGTGATCATTACCTGTAAAGCTCTTGATGGAAGCGGAAGCAGCGCAAGTTATACCGTGTCCATCACAAAGGGAGCCGTAAAGAAGCTGAAGATCACCCAGAAAGAAAACAGAAAGACTTTGAATATCGGAAAGAAGCTGAAACTGGAACCGAAGTTTACGTTCAGCGGAAATAAAAAAGACGTTATCAAAAAAGTCGCATGGTCGTCCTCAAATGAAGAGTGGGCAAGCGTTGGTAAGAATGGTGTTGTAAAAGCGTATGAGGAAGGACTGGGGCATACCGTGACCATTACGGCACGTGCCCTTGATATGTCCGGTAAAACAGCTTCTTATAAGATCAGGATCGTAAAGAGCGTCGTAACGGATATTAAAGTCAGCACGGACAGCAAACGTGAAGTATATGCCGGGGACAAGATCAGGCTGAAAACAGATCTTACCTGGACAGGAAGAGAGAAAGACGTTGATAAATCCATTGTCTGGTCATCTTCAAATGAAGAGTGGGCAACCGTAAATGATAAGGGCGTTGTAACCACAAAGAAAGCCGGCAGCGGACATACGGTTGTGATCAGTGCTGCGGCTAAGAGCGGTGTTACCGGTACCTTTAAGGTAAAGATACTGGCAAGCAAGGTAACCGGCGTAACGATCACTCCGGTAAAGGCAAACACTATCAAAGCAGGGACAAAACTGAGGCTGAAAACAACAGTAAAAACAAGTGCAAAGTATGAGGATGCAAATACGAAGTTAAAATGGTCTTCGTCAGATCCGAAGGTTGCAACAGTTTCCAAAAACGGTGTTGTAAAAGCAAAGAAAGCCGGACGTGTTACCATCACGGCATCATCAACGGATGGCAGTAGAGTAAAGGCTAAGATCAAGCTGAAAGTTATAAAAAAATAACCGGCAGACAGACCTGCCAGAACGACCGGGCAGTAACTATGTTGCTGCCCGGTTATATAAAACGAGAAAAGAGGTAAAGCAATGAAGGATATAGTGATGTATGTATTGTTTTTTTTGAGAAAAAGGAGAGAAATTCTGGACTTTATAAAAGGCATAAAAGGCGATCCTGCAAAGGAAGGGACTGAAGCAGGAGAACTGAAAAGATATAAGCGGGTAATGACTGCCTTTAGATGCCTGGAAATGCTAACCTATATGGCATTTATCGGTCATTTTGTTTATATAATGATCAGCCTTTGTGCAGCCAGTAATAACCTTTGGTATTCGGATAAACTCGGCTATATAATTGCTCTTATGGCAAGAGGTGCTCTTGAGGCATTTCCTGTTCTTGTTCAGATATTTTTGGTATATTGCTTGTACAGTGCAGTTTATATGGGCGCAGAATACATGAGAGGAAACGTGATTGCATATGAGAAGCCCATTATCAGTGAAAAGGAACGGGCAGGACTGAAAAGGGACTGTGTGGTATGTCTGATCTCCATGTGCTTTGCACTTGGTAGTTATTTGATGCTTGTCGGAATAAAAAAAGAGATGCTGGAACAGCTGTCAGGTGCCAGAAACTCTTTGATGGCGATGCTTTTTCTTGGGTTTTTGATAACAGGGATATTTACGTTTGATATGATGCACTGTCTGGCCACAGGTAAAAAGAACGGCTAGGAGTTATAAAAGAAAAAGAAAGGGAATAAAACATGAAAAAGAAATATATTACGGGGTTACTGATGATGGCGGTATCTGCCATGCTTTTTACGGGCTGCGGATTCAGCATAGGAAAGGAGATTCCGGTAAAAGATCTTATTGCAGGTGCTTCGCAGGATTCTGACAAAAATGGAGATGATAATGAAGATGCCAAAGATACCGGGACAAGTTTTACATATGAAGTTAACAGCGGGGATCAGATCTCGGTTGGGATCAGCGGCGGGTATACCATAAGACCGGATGGCAATAAATTTGATATCACAAAGGATGGATCGGTGATCGGTACAGGATTCTTTATTGATTCGGACGGCTATGATTCCTACTATAGTGCAATATCACAGAGCGTTACAGATATTGACAGGATTGATATTGCCGGGGATATTTCAAATGGCGCATATTCATATGACGGAAAAGCCGGCACAGAATATGACCTGCTTGCGTGGATCAACGGGACAAATACCGGGTTTATGGTAGGCTCCATTGATGTTGACAAGGAGCTTGTAAAAGATGCCCTGTCCTGCCTGCAGATACAGGCTGTATCAAAGGGAAAGGACGGTATTGACAAGGACGCTCTTTCTGATGCAGATACCACCTATGCTGCGCAGGAAGAGGTGGCGGATACTGATGCTGCGGCTTCGGATATTATAGAAGATACTGCAGAAGATGCACAGGATCAGTCTGATTTTCTGCCGGACGGCTTTACGGTAAGCTATTCTTGTGATTACTTTACCGATTATGATAATGGGGACGTATCCGTAAGGATCAATGAGGGAGAGATTGATTCTGATATCCAAAATTTCCTTGATGGAAACGGCACGTCCTACTATGGCACTTATCAGCTGTCACGGATCGGGGTATGTGATCTTGCTGCAGGCTCCGCATCTATTATCGAGGGAGAAGGGAACAGTGTATATAAGTATTTTCTTGCCGGTGGCGGCGTAAACATGGAGATAATGAAATCAGACGGCAGCAGGCTGTCAGCCGATGAATGTGTGAAATATCTTAATTTGTTTGCCGATTAACCGTGTGGATCAGGTGAAAATATACTTTTCAGTTTTCTTTTTCACATATAATGGTATATTACAAAACAGAAAAGGAGAATGGATTATGAAAATTAAAAAAGAAGATGCAATAATGTGCATCAAAGGTTGCGGTAGGATTGCTAGAAAAGAGTATCAGGGAGACTATTATTGTCCGGAATGTTACGAAAAGATACTGGAAGCTCTGGAAAAGGAAAGCGAGGTAGGGTATGAGTCTGAGGAAGAAGATCTGGAACTGTGATGATCTTCCGGATGTCATTGAAAGAGGAGGAGAATGAACATGAAGAAGAATGAAAAACCTTATAGTATTAAGTATGGTCCGCGTAGCGAAAATAGGAAAAAAACTTTCGGAAGATCAGGATACGAAATCGCCTGCAGATAAGCATACTGTGTAGGGAGAAGGGACAATGTACAGGAATATTACGGACGTGTCTTTCACAAAAGAGGATATGGATAATCTTATGATGCGCAGGTATGCAGAGGAAGAACTGTCGGAAAAATGGAAAACATATGCGCATATGGAATTGCATAAGAGGTGTATCCGTATATGTATTCTCTTTGTATTACTGGGTATTTTGTACATCCTGAAAGAAGATTTGCGGCATATCTGTATAGTTATAATTGCAGTATTTCTTTTCTGGTGCATCTTGCGGGAATATGTTTCCTATGCAAATGGAAGGGTGGCAAAAAGAAAGTATTATTTTGAGATAGAGGTGGCTGCCAAATGCCCTGTTGAAACAGAAACAGTTTGTACGGTTGATAACGGCGGAGAAATATTTGATTTTTATCCGGTAATCGGGGTAGATACGACAAGCGGATACAAAAGCCGGTTTTATATTGACGAGGAAAAGTACGAAAGTGCCAAGCCCGGCAGCAGGCTGCGGATTCCTGCCGAGGTAGGAGGGAAAAAAGATGAAAAACATAAGAAACATCGTGAAAAAGATAGATGAACTTAGGAAGAATAAATACATCAGGGTAACTGTGAAGCTCCTGATCATGGCACTGGTTTTCACTGACGTAGTATTACCTATTTATGGAAATATCATGGATAACGTGAAAAAGCTGGTACTGGCAGGGGATGTAGATGGCATCCTGCAGTTCGTAGAAGCCTTCTTTCTTTTGTGTATATTGTTTTTCTTTATCAAAGACTGTACAAAAATTAGCATGGGATATTGGGATAAGGAAACATATTATCATTTGGAACCAGAAGGATCGGCTACACTATTAAAGGCACCGGAACAAACCCGTGAAGTGAAGGCGGCACATGAAGCCGGACACTGGCTGATGGCAGAACTTCTTGAAATTAAAGTAAAAGAAGTATCTATAATTACCGGACGCACGACAATGGAAGATTATATAGTAAATATATCTGATTGTACAAGTGTGTCAACCTGCGTTAAAATATTTTATGCCGGGCTTATAGGAGAACAGATCCTGCTTGGAAAAGCCGGAAACGGATGTATGGGAGGAAAAAATGCTGATCTGGAAAGAGCGGAAGATCTCATCAAACGTCATATACTGCTTACAGACGGAGTGGAACTGACACCTCCTTGCCTATCTGATCTGGAAAGAGCGGAAGATCTTATCAAGCGTCATATACTGCTTACAGACGAAGTGGAACTGACACCTACTTGCATCTCACAGGAGACAGTCGAAAGGGTGGCAGCCATGTCAAAACAGATCAGGCAGGAAGTAATGTCTGATCTGACAGAACATAAAGATGAACTGAAAGAGAAATATGAACAGCTTTTGGAGAAGAGAGAGATTATTCTATCATAATATGAATGCCAACATCTGACCATGTGGATGGTGGTGATTGGAAAAGAGATCCAACTGATTGATAATATCAGGTTTGGATCTCTTATTTTTATAATCTATTTAACTTTAATGGTAATGGTCTTGGAAGCTTTTTTAAGGCGGTTGGATACGCTGTTTGCAGTGATCTTGATCTTGTAGGTGCCTTTTTTAGCATTCCGCTTAATGGTGATCTTACCTTTCTTGTTGACAGTTATATATTTCTTTGCACCCTTTGGGTACTTTGTTACCTTATAGCTTACAAGTCCATGACCTACGCCGCCATCTAATGGGGTTACCTTTGCGCTTATCTTATAGGTTCTGCCGGACTTTTTGAGCTTCCTGCGGCTGATCGTAAAGGTTTTGCGGAACTTCTTTGCGACAGTGATCTTCTGGGAATATAATGTGCGTGTATTGCCTGCATTTCCAGCGATTTCTGTACTTGTAGAAGGGGCAGCAGGCTTTACTGTGGATTCTTCTTTCTTAGGAGGCTTTGGAGCAGGTGTTTCCTTGATGCCCTGTACTGTCAGGGTAACAGGGATCGTTGTACCTGCCGGAGCATCCGGGTGGTTAAAGGTAAAAGTGTTTGTGCCTTCCTTGGAAACCGTAAAGCTGTATACGCCGTAGTCGCTGAGGGTAACCTCTTCATCCTCGCCATAATCAAAATGGTTTGTGAGTGTTACGTCGTCCCCGTAAATGGTAGTGCCTACAAGTGTGTTTCCGTTATCGTATGTGGCAGCAGCAGATTGTAAGACTGGTTCTGGAACGGTAACTTTTACGGAGCCAACTACATGACCATCTGTTATATCAGTAAAGTTAATATCCGTAGTTCCCGGGTTCTTGGCAATGATCCTGTTGTCAGTGACATCTGCGATATCTGTGTTATCACTTTTCCATTGCCCGTTAGATGGATTAAAAAATATTGAGTCAGTACCAGTGCACAGACCAAAGGCAGAGGAAGATTTCTGGTTTCTTGAGAACCATTCCTGTGACAGATCAAATGCTTCACCGGGTATCAGTTTTATATATCCACCCAGTTCGTTTTCTTTTATAGGGGATAATACATTGATAACACCGTGCAGGCAGTTTTTTGGATCATTGAGTTTATATGCAATCTGTACTGCAGTTTCTTTGTAACCATCTACCGGATCTGTGTCGGAATATACAGGGATATATTCGCCGTCTGCAGTTTTATCTTCTGATACTTCAACAGCTACGAATCTTGTGTTATCTGCAAGCTTTACTACGCCGATGCCGATACGATAGTATTTATCAGTCAAGATGCACTTTCTATGGAGCTGGTCACCTGGCATCTTTGCATATGATTCCATAAAGTCGTAAACAATGCCTTCCGCTGTTGGAATTGTTGTTATGGAAATACCATTCCTTATTGTATACATTGGAGAGTAAGTAATCATTTCGTTATAGCCTCTTGACCATTGATAAGGGCTATCAATGGTATCAAAAACTTCACTAAAAAAAACTCTGTCTGGTCGTGTGTGGATATATGCAAAGAGAAGCTCTGAAGCTCTCTGCATAGCAGCTTTTTCTAATTCAGTATCATATACATAAGCATTAGTAATAGAAACTTCTGTTGTACTTCCATCATTGCCGCTTATATAATTCCAGTTTTGGGAGTTCATTCTGGCTTTGTTAAATTCGGAAAATAATTCAGTTCGTGCAAAGGTTTGTTCATATCCCCATGTGCCATTATTAGGAAGATTTATATCCATGAACGTATAACCATTTGCAATAAGTTGATTTTTTTGTTGTGTAACAACATCTTTATCATGTGAATGTGCCGTTACATTTTCAGGTATAGGTATCAAGGAGAGATCTTGTGTGTCAACAGTTTCACTTGCATTTTCTGAAACGGAGATAACAGTAGTGTCATTCTCTGATACAGATTCAGCAGATACATATGATGAAGCTGATCCGATGATAAATGATAAAACTAATGTAGCAATGATCATGTGGTCAAATAATCTGTTCTTTCTCATATAAAAACCTCCTTTACGAGTAGTGATCTGTATTTCTTTTTCTAAGTATATTATATAATATACTTCCCACGCAGTAAATATACAATATTACCATTATTTGAAGCCTTGAAATTGTCTATTATTACAAGTATATATGATAAATAAAAGCCTGTTTGATAATACAGCTATATAGCTATATATATGAGGGCTAACCCTCCAGACGAAAGAAAGGAGGGCGTTGCCAATGTATGTTACAATGCTGATTTGATTCAGATTGGAATATTCATTTGCGCCCTTGTAAGTCTTTGCTATAAGATTTTCAAGGATAAACGAAAATAGCCGCCATTACTCGCAATAATGACGGCTGTTGTAAAACAGATTCTTAATTATTGAGGGTAAGCCGCTTCTCTGGCTTTCCCTTTTTCTATGTTCAATATAACACGTGGGCGTATTTTTTTCAAGGTAAAATATCGGTGTTGACGATAAATTATTGATAATGATGTATAAATTATATAAAATATAGTCATATAAAGCAAAGAGCCATGAGCCGGGTGTAAATCATCCGGTTTTTTTGTTATGGCTTTAGCCAGTTGAGGGCATTGGAGTTTTTCGTGTTCCGAAAAATGGAGATGCCCGAAACACAAAACCCACCTGCTATGCGGGTGGAGTCAATTTGCTTATAGCAAAAAATCACCTTTTCGTTACAATAGAGTTGTTCAGGCACTATCGTAGAAAGGAAAAGGTGATTTAATGGCAAATAAAAACAATGATCTAGCACATACAAAATGGATGTGTAAATATCACATTGCCTTTACTCCAAAGTATAGACGAAAAATAATTTATAATCAATTAAAAGTAGATATTAGGGATATTCTGAAACAGTTATGTTTGTATAAAGGTGTGGAAATAATAGAAGGACATCTTATGCCAGATCATATTCATATGTTGGTAAGTATTCCGCCAAAATATAGCATTTCATCATTTATGGGATATCTAAAACCTGAATCCGTGAAGTTCATCCTTTAAGCGAACCAACCTGTCAAGGGCAAGTTGGTTTCATGATAAAAACATACTTCAATGTCTATTTTCAGTACCAATGTCGTGACTCCAAGCGCTCATTGGGCAAAAAAGGGTACACGAAATAAGCCTACTATAAATTTGCTTTGTTACTTATGCGTTTGTGACAGCATATTTCTGACAGATATCAGAAAAT
>OFMT01001085.1_pt1:2500-21086 | contig 21086 bp, 18 predicted proteins | sample 1541891 | NCBI WGS metagenome assembly OFMT01 (sample SAMN04209230, study PRJEB22552) | human gut metagenome | biome: gut; material: feces | host: Homo sapiens | place: USA: Oklahoma | reverse complement strand
GAGACTTGTCGTGTGGAGTGACGGCTAGAAACTGGTGAAGGAGGACCAGGTGGGGTATTCAACTCGGCGGCGGATTTGCGGCTGTCGGGATGGTTTGTGGGGAAATTATGACGAGTCCGGGCTTCTGCCGGAACCGCTAGAGTGATGTGGTTCTGGTGGAAGCCCGGAGACTCTGTTATGGTGGTGCCGGCTCGAAACTGGAGATAGATTCCCGGAGACTCTGTTATGTGTGGTGCTGGCCCGGAACTGGAGGTGGAGGTCCGGAGACTTGTCGTGTGGAGTGACGGCTAGAAACTGGTGAAGGAGGACCAGGTGGGGGTCTTCGACTCGGCGGCGGATTCCAGGTCGTCGGGGAGATTTACGAAGAAGTCGAAACCGGTCCAGGTTTCTACTTGGTCAACGCTGACTGTGTAGTTCTGGTAGCTGTCGGAGTAGGCCTTGTGGTCGAACCAGAAAGCTATGCAAGACGCGTTGGAAATCGTTCTGCCGGAATACTTCACCCGGAGTACCAGCTTGTAGAAGTAGTTCGGGATGGGAACTCTCTGGGAGCTGGACTTGGGACTCGTGTAATTTATGGTGCGAGTCTCGCCCTCCTTTTCGAAAGCCACGCCCGTCACCACGTAGATCTCCTCGTTGTGGCTCTTGGTAATGCCCTGGACGGCATTCTCCAGATTGCTCCAGATTCCGCTGTTGAAACTGTTCTGGATTTGCGGAACCTGATTCGTCACGTAGAAAGTCTGGGCCTGCATCGCGGCGTTTCCGTTGCGCGAACCGTTCGGGCACATGTGACCTCGCGAATACGTGCTGTTCGAATAGCTTCCGTCAGTCACCCTGATCTGGTACTTCTCGTCGATGTTCGGGTTGTAGCTCCAGCCCGATGGCCGGCTGAGGGATCCCATGTGGCCGCTGTCCAATGGATATGCGGTCCAGAGGGGAGTCGTCATCTGTGTGTCGTAGAAGACGGTGTAGTTACGTTCGCCTGCGTAGGTGGTGCTTACCACATATTGCGAGCCTTCCTTGGCCGAGGCCAGCTCAAGCCAATCCTTGTTAACAGCAGGCTGGGCGTCTCCCGGCATCTTGAAGACGGTCGGCGTGCCGGCATAGAACACTTGCTCGTCGGACGAGTATGCGCCTGTGCCTGTTACGCGCGCGAACGCTTGAAAGACGTAGGATTTCCCCGGAACAAGGCCCGAAAGGTGAGCCACGAAAGTCCCGCTGTCCGTGCCTGTCGCCGTGACCGAGCTGACGGTCAGTTTGTTTGTCAATGAATTTGAGGATGTGCCCCAATAAAAGCCTACTTCGGCAGGTGAACTGCTGGCCCCTGTGTAAGAGCCCGACAGAGTCACCTCCGTCGAACTCAACACATTGGCCTCAATGTTTCTTACCTCCGCGTATGGCTTACGATCCGTTGGTTCTTGCCCGCCGGTGTCTCCGCCGGAGGGTAGTCAGTTGGCTGTTTTGTACTTGACGTTAATGTAATAGCACTTAACTCCATTAGCGATGTTAGTTATTATTATTGTAACAATGTTTCCCGTTGCGGTAGGGTTAATTTTAGTGGTAACATCTTTAGCTTCTTTCAAAGTGTCATTTCCGACGGAATTATCGCCCACTTTCAATGTAATATCTCCTTTTGTGCCAGCAGATCCTCCAAATTTGGTCTCGATACATGTTACCGCTGCATCTTTCGGAAGTGTAGTAGTAAAGGTTATACTTTTAGCAGGTCCTTTCTTTTTGCTACCAACTTGAGAATATGTCGGTTGTTGGGTGAATGATGGCGCAGAAATAGTCGTTATCGTCCAGGAGTTATTCTCTGAGTCATTAGCGGTTACTGAAGCCTTATCTATCTTCACGTTAGAAGTTCCGAACTGAATAGTTGCTGTCTTTTCCGTCAATGCTGCACCACCAACCCCATTCTGTGTAAGTTTGAAAGTCTTAGTAATGGAGTCATCCTCGGTCGTGACAACAATGTCTGCGGCCCTTTCTGTATCTGCAGCATTCTCGCTGAAGGTGATTTTTACTTCTCCATTATTTTCTCCTGAGGTAGTCGCAACTGTTGCCCAGCCAGATGTGGTAGACGCTGTCCATTTCGTGTTTGATGTAACTGCGAACGTTGTATTTGTGGCGTCGCTGGCTACTTTCACGAATTCTGGAGAGATAGTCAATTTTGGCGCAGGAACATAGGTTGACTTTCCTTCGGCAATTTTAATTGATGTAATTACAGCTCGTTTGGTGTCTGTGGATATCTTGATACTTGAAGAAGCTGTCGCTGCCGAGAGGTTAAAACAATAAGTCTCATAATCGCTGGTTAAAGCATCTGTTGCTGTTAGGGGAGTGCCTTTGTCTACACTGATGGAAATATGAGCATTGTCATCTGGATTAAATGCTTTTGCTTCAACTTCCACGTAAAAATCTTTACTCAAATCCAGTGCGCATGTAGATATGTAGCCAATATTATTACTTGAGCCAATTCGGATTACTTTTTCTCCATAGGTAAACACCTTGTTTCCAGCGTTATATTTATTTTTAGATAGTGTGCTAACTTCATTCGAAATATCAGTGTTACTAGATGTGTTTGTTTGCCAACTGAAATCGTCTACAAACGGCAAAGCAAGCCCCACGGACTTCTCCACTCTCTCCACCTTGCTCATATCCACATTAAGCCCTTTGCGAGCATTCTGCTTGAACTCTATGTTGCAGGACTCGATATTACGGGTGTATGTCGCTTTGTTGGTCTCGACTACGATGTTCAATGACTTTATTGTTGCAGGCATGACTGTCGCCCAGAACTCAACATTGTTACTGTTGACCTTGAGATTAGTTCCGTTGATTGTCAAGATATTAGCGTCGGTGATGGTTTTTGGCCCCAAGATGTTGCCATTTTGTATATCAATCCATCTATCTCCGACAAGTTTTGCATCAGCATCAGCGGTCAAAACAATTGTGGTGATGACCTCGTTCTCAGTGAGTCCCTGAAGGCCTTTGAGGGTGATGTCGGCGTGAGAAACGATGCGCTGCCATAAGAGAGGAATTGCATCTGCTCTTGCGTCGCTGAGGGAATTATAAGTTTTGGTGGCCTTTCCGATCATCAGGTCGGCCGCAGCGTCAAATGAATTCTCCGCAGGAGTCTGGATGTCAGGAATAGTCATCGTGACTGATGGCGCATATTTGATGTTATTTGACTTTACACAGCTGCTTGGATATACACTATAGAACTGATGTACGCCTGTAGCAGTTGAATTGAAGTCGCCGGATATATTGAATACTGCTGTTTCTCCACCAGCGGCAAGACCATTTGATACGTAAATCTTTGCCGGATTATTCGTGGTTGCATCACCACTGGCGTTCTGCCATTTGTCGGCTACTGTGTATGCAATACTGATTTTGTCTCCTTTTTCCCAAAGAATCGTCTTGTTTACTGCATCTGCTACTGTTTTGGTGGTAGGATTTGCAGAGGTGAAATTGAGAGAAACGAGTTCATCTTCAATTGCCGGAGAAGAAACCTCCTTCTGGCATGCAGCAAACGATAATGTCGTTGCCGCTATAATGAAAGGTATAAATATCTTTTTCATGATGCGGTCAATGTTTAAAGATTTTCAACGTCATCGTCTCCCCAAGAATAGCCATTGGCAGGAGAATTTATCTTATCCACCCCCCCCCAGCTCTCAGTCATCACACTTTCCGCCTCTACGAAGAGCACCTGAAGTTCTGGGCGCTCGTAGGTCTTCTGATTGTTTTTCGTCATGATTAATTGTTAGTTTAATGCGTTTATAATTTATTGTTTATTAGTCCTTTCCGAAGGCGGCATTGCGCCGCGCACACTATAATTCTACAAAGGTACATAAACATTCCGGAATTCCTTATATTTATATTGAAAATCTTGTAATTGCGCTGTCGGCGCATCTGCTGTCATATCATCGTCCCTCTTGCTGGGCAAAGATTTGCCCGAAGGGCTGTACGTAATCAAAAAATTCGTATATTTGCCAAAATATATTTATTCACAATGCAGTTCGTAAATACAGAAATCCCAGAAGGACTTACCTTCGATGACGTTTTGCTCGTTCCTGCACGCTCCGAGGTCTTGCCGAGAGCTGTAGATGTTTCCACTAAGTTCACTAGAGATATTTCTCTCTGCACTCCTATCGTGTCTTCAGCAATGGACACTGTTACAGAGGCTGAACTCGCTATTGCAATGGCTCGTGCCGGCGGTATCGGTGTAATTCACAAGAACATGACCATCGACCAGCAGTGTGAGCAGGTCCGCCGTGTGAAAAGGGCGGAGAACGGTATGATTTACGACCCGGTCACCATCAGCCCTGAAGCTACTGTCGGTGACGCATTGGCATTGATGGCCAAGCACCATATCGGAGGCATCCCTGTCGTGGACAATGCCGGAAGGCTCATCGGAATCGTCACGAACCGTGACCTCCGTTTCCAGGACAACAAGAGATTGCCGATTTCCGAAATCATGACCCGCGAGAACCTCGTTACCGCGAAAAAGGGCATCAGCCTGCAGGAGGCCACCGGAATCCTGCGCAAGAGCAAGGTCGAGAAACTCCCTGTAGTGGACGATGACAACAAGCTTGTCGGACTCATCACCTACAAGGACCTCATGAAAATCAAGGACAATCCTATCGCTTCCAAAGATTCGAAGGGCCGTCTTCTCGTGGCAGCTGCAGTCGGCGTGAAGTCAGATACCCTCGACAGAATCGAGATGCTCGTGAGTGCAGGTGCTGACGCTGTGGTAATCGACACTGCACACGGACATTCAGTCGGCGTGCTCGAAGTCATTGCCAAGGCTTGTGAAGCATTCAAGAACAGAGATATACAGATCGTTGCCGGCAACGTCGCTACCGGAGAAGGTGCAAAGGCATTGACGGATGCCGGTGTAAGTGCCGTGAAGGTAGGCATTGGCCCTGGCTCGATTTGTACTACGCGAATCATCGCGGGCGTCGGTATGCCGCAGTTGACGGCGGTGATGCTGGCGTCGAAAGCGCTTGAGGGAACGGGCGTTCCTGTCATTGCCGACGGTGGTATCCGCTACTCAGGCGATATCGCGAAGGCATTGGCCGCAGGCGCAAGCACCATTATGGCGGGCTCGCTTTTTGCCGGCACGGAGGAGTCTCCTGGCGAGACTATCATCCTGAACGGCAGGAAGTTCAAAGCGTACAGAGGCATGGGTTCGCTCGAAGCGATGGAGCATGGCTCGAAGGACAGATATTTCCAGGATATGGAAGAGGATGTGAAGAAACTCGTGCCGGAGGGAATCGTGGCGCAGGTGCCTTTCAAGGGTACTGTATCCGAGGTGGTATATCAGCTTGTGGGCGGTTTGCGTGCAGGTATGGGCTATGTCGGAGCGAAGGATATCGCATCGTTGCGTAACGCGAAGTTCGTCCGCATCACGAATGCAGGTTACCTGGAGAGCCATCCGCATGATGTGACAATCACCAAGGAATCACCTAATTATTCAAGATAGAATTGACCGGAAACAGACTTCTGAATATTTTCGGCGTTTGCCTTTTAGTAATCGTCTTGCCGTGGCTGAATTCGTGCAAGACGATTACGTCGTTTGTTCATGACGGGCGCGTGGTGGCCAAAATCGGCAATCACAAGCTGTATGCGTCGGACCTGAATGCGTATATTCCGGATTCGGCGAGCCCGGAGGACAGTACGCGGCTGGCGCTCCAATACATCAATTCGTGGGCGTCGGACATGGCGTTCATTGATGTGGCCGAGAAGGAATTGTCGAAAAGCGAGAAGAACGTGGACAAGGAGCTGGAGGACTACAGGCGGTCGCTGCTGAAGTACCGTTATGAGCAAAAGTATGTGAACCAGAGGCTTGACACGGCTGTGACGGATGCGCAGATAGAGAAATACTACGAGGCGCATATCGAGACGTTCAAGCTGTCGCTGCCGATAGCGAAGGCGCGTTTCCTGTCGATTTCCTCGGATTCCCCGAATCTGGAGATCATCAAGAAGAAAATGAAGTCGGACAAGCCGGAGGACCAGATGGAGGCGGACAGTGTCGCGTCTTATTCGGCGTTCCGGTACACGGATTTCGGCGGCAAGTGGATAGACCTCGTGCGACTGTCCCGGGAGTTCGGAACTGACTATGGTACAGTGTTTTCAATGCTGAAGGACGGGGTGGTGGAGATTCCGGATGATAACGGGAACCTGAACATCGCCTATATCGGGAGCTTGAAGAAGGCCGGCGAGACCGGTCCGGTGGATTATTATCGCGAAAGAATCAAGGACATCATACTCAGCACCAGAAAACAGGCGTTGCTGAACGGTTTGGAACGGGACTTGATAGAGAATGCGCGCAATCTGGAAAATTTCATCATCTATTGATGGGGTTGGACCAATAATGAATATCGAAGAAACATGAAAAATATTCTGAAACTGACAGTATCTGTAATGGCGCTCGTCCTGCCGGTATGCGGCTTTGCGCAGACGTACTCTAACGGGCTCATTGACAAGACTATAGCCGTGGTCGGTAACGAGATGATCTCGCTGTCCCAACTGGAACAGGAGATATTGTATATGCGTATGCAGGGCATGTATTCCGACAAGAACATGCGTTGCGAGCAGCTGGAGCACATGATGGATTCCAAGCTGTTCCTCATGCAGGCGAGAATCGACTCCCTTTCGGTGAACCAAGAGATGGTGAACAGCTCCCTGGACCAGAGGATGGCGCAGATTCAGACAAATTTCGGTGGCGATGACGAGGTGGAGAAGTTCTATGGCAAGCCGATTTACAAACTTCGTCAGGAATGGAGGCAGCAGTTGGAGGACATGTCGCTTACCCAGCAGATGCAGCAGCAGATCGCTTCGTCGATTCCGGAGCTTACGCCTCATGATGTGAAGAAGTATATTTCCGAGACGGATCCTGAGGACTTGCCGATGGTGCCGATCAAGTACCAGCTCAGCCAGATCAGCATCTATCCGGACCGTGAGAATGCGAATCTCGCTGTGAAAGAGAAGCTTCTGAGCATCCGTGAGAGAATTATCAACGGCGAGAAATTCTCGACATTGGCCCGTATTTATTCCGAGGACCCGGGTAGCGCGAGAAAGGGCGGCGAGCTCGGAATGGCGTCCAAGTCCATTTTCTGGCCGGCGTTTTCCGATGCGGCAATGGCGCTGAAACCTGGTGTCATTTCGCAGATTGTCGAGACTCCCGACGGATTCCATATCATAGAGGTGCTGGAGAAGAAAGGTGACATGTTCAATGCTCGTCACATCCTCATAAAGCCTTCATACACAGACCAGGACAGGCAGAAAGCATTCGCTACTCTCGATTCGTTGAAGACGGAGATTCAGAATGACGCTGTGACGTTCGAGCTTGCTGCGAAGTTCTATTCTCAGGACGCGCAGACGAAGACCAACGGCGGTCAGATGGCTGACCCTAATACCGGTTCTTCGTATTTCGAGATTGACCAGCTGAAGCCTCAGGACTATGCTGCGATCAAGGATTTGAAGGAGGGCGAGATTTCGGAGCCGGTGGAGTCTAAGGACAATGAGGGCCGCGACGGCAATACCGTATATAAGATTATCCGCGTCGACAAGATTATTCCGGCGCATACCGCTTCTTTCGACAATGATTACAGCGACTTGCTCGAAGAGGCACGTGCCAAGGAGCAGAATGCAGCCATCGACGAATTCATTGACGGTAAGATAAAAACTACATATATAGTCATTGACCCTCTCTTCAAGAATTGCGAGTTCTCACGCGACGGCTGGAACAAGGTCGCAAAAGAGGGCACATCTGAGAAATAATTATGACTTTTCGCAGAAGTCTCATAGCGGGATTGATATTTCTGTCAATGTTTTTCCGCCTGTCTGCCCAGGAAAAAGGCAGTCAGGTGGATTCTCTTGTACGCCTGTTGAGCGCGCAGTCCATGGAATTGATAGAAAAGGACGGGGTGGATTACCGTAAGGTCACTGGTCCGGCGCGTTTCCTGCACAATGACACTTTTCTCATTTGCGATACCGCGCTCTGGAATGTGCGGACCAATGAAATTTTCGCTATCAGCAATGTGAAGATCCTTCAGGACCAGACGGTTCTGACCGGTGACAAGCTTACCTATTATGTGGACCGTGACCTGGCCGAGTTCCGCGGTTCGCTGGTGCAGCTGGAGGACAAGGACCACAATGTGCTCCGTACGGAATTCCTTGACTACAATACGCGTGACAGTGTCGCGATATTTTTCAACGGCGGTTCCATGAAGGATGCCGAAGGCCAGGTAATCGAAAGTCGCACAGGTACTTACGATTCGAAGGCGAAGACGTTTACATTTTCCGACAATGTCAATATGTTCACGGATTCCGTGTTCGTGAAGACTACTAATCTCGTTTATGATTCTGCCCGGAATACTGCAAATTTCGGTTTCGGCACCGATGCCTGGAGCGAGGACAACATGTTGTCTTCCAATGCCGGATGGTATGACCGCAACAGGGAGATTTTCCTTTTCCGCCGGGATGTCCATGGTATGAGCGACACGCAGGAGGGATGGGCGGATTCATTGTTCTACTATCGTTCTACCGGCGACATTGAACTTCTTGGCAATGCGCAGGTTACGGACACGACGCGGGACATGTCGGCCGTTGCCGGGAGGATGCTGTATACGGATTCATTGTCCCGACTCGTCATGACGCGCGAGCCGGCTGTCATCGGGGTGGTGAAATCGGAAACTGCTCCGCCTGATTCGGTGTATTTCGGCGCGGATTCGATTGTGGCTCAGTCTCTTATGATGTTCCAGATAGAGGATGCCGTGAAGAGTGCAGCCAAGTCTCGTCTTGAGGACTTGTCTGTGGATGCTGTCCAGAATTATCGCCAGAAAGCGGCGAAGGAGGCGGCTGAGGCTGCGGCAAAGGCTGCGGAGAATGATCCGAACAGGCCTAAAGGTGGCAAGAAAGGTGGTGCGGACAAGGTGGAGGGTGATGTGAAGGCGCCGAAAGGGGGTGCCGTGGACAAAGGCATTGACCCGAATCCTGCGGCCGCAGGGCTGGACTCGAAGCCGGTGGGGACGGATTCATCGGCAACGGGCCTGGATTCATTGGCTGTCGGGTTGGATTCTCTTGCGGTCGGGGCTGATTCTCTGGCGTCAGCAACGGATTCGCTCGCTGTTCAGAAGGATAGTATTCCGGAGCCACTGGATTCCACGAAAATCAGTTTCATTACCGCTGTAAAGAACGTAAAGCTTTATAAATCAGATATTCAGATTGCATGCGATTCGCTGGCTTACAATGACTTGGATTCATTGGTGAGGATGTATGAGAGGCCGGTCGTGTGGAATGAATCGAACAGGCAGTATTCGGCGGACAGTCTTTTTGCCGTCCTGAAGAATCAGTCGCTGCAGAAGGCGAGTCTGATGTCCAATGCGTTCATTATCATCAAGGAAGATACGTTGTGCTACGACCAGATCCGCGCTACGGAGATGCTCGCTTATTTCGACACTACCGGTGCGTTGTCGCGTTTCGATGCGATGGGTGATGCCAATGCGATTTTCTATCTGCAGGAGGATAGTGTTTACGCGACCGTGAACAAGAGCGAGGCGAAGATGCTGAGTGCGTATTTCAAGAACGGGGATATTGACCGGGTTTATTATTTCGAGTCTGCGAAGAATGATGGTTATCCGGTGGCACAGATGACGAGTGAGGAGCGTGTGCTGAAGGGTTTCTCGTGGCAGCCCGAGCTTCGTCCTTCCGGAAGGCAGGATGTGACGCCATATTCCATAAGACCTTCAGAGCGTTCACGTTACGCGGCTCGTCCGAGAACGTCGTTTGAGTATACCGACAAGTTTTATCCGGGTTATATGCCGGGCGTGATGAAGGAAATCGAGCGCGGAAGGCTAGCCAAGGCAGATGCAAAGACCCGCAAAAAGGAGGCTGCGCGCGTCATGCCGGCCGATACGGCGTCCGTGCAGTCGCCGGATTCTCTCGCCAATGTTCAGCCTAAGGATTCGCTCAATGCTGCAGTTCCGGCTGTCGCCGATTCTACCAAGGCGACAACTGATTCATTGTCAATGTCTTCGGATTCTTCTTCCGTCAATGCTGCCGTACTTGATGCCGCTGCATTGAAGAAGGCGCAGCGTGATTCGCTTCGTGCCGCGAAGGATGCCGCACGTGAGGCGAAGTGGGCGCGTCTGGACAGCCTGGATGCTGCCAAGGCCAAGTTGGCTGCGGATAAGAAGGCGGCCAAGTTGCGTGCCAAGAAACTGAAGCAGCTCAAGGCCATCAAAGCGCGTGAGGCGAAGGAAAATGCCCGCCTGGAGAAGTACAAGGCAGTTTTTGCCAAGAAAAAGGAGAAGGAAGACCGCAAGGCGGCCGAGCGTGCAGCCCGCGAGGCGGAGAAAGCAGCCCGTGAGGCGGGGCAGGAGACTCGTGAGGCGGAGAAGTCAGCTGAGAATGCCGTGGAGGTGCCTGTGGAGGAGAAGTCATAAGTGTCTCCGCGGTTATCCTGACACGGCGCACCGTCGGGACGCATCCACGCCTTATTTTTAGAGTCGCTGATTATCAACAAGTTATAAAACAGAGCGTGGAAACGTAGGCTTTTTTTTGCCGCGTTTCCACGCTTTTATTCGAATGGTATTTAATTATCAATAAGTTACAAATTTAGGCGTGGCCGCGTCCCGCTTGTCTTGCCGCCACAGAGGTACGTCAGCCCGGCCTTTCCGTGATGATTCAAGTCGCTCAGCAACAGAGGTTCATCTATTACGAACAGCATTACTGATGCGGTGTCTCCTTCAACAAGTTCAGAGGCATTGACGGGAAAGCAATTGACTCCGGACAATGCTGAATGAAATTCATTGACACATTGATTGAATTGTTGAAACTATTTTATATATTTGTGGCATCTCCCTCCCCACAGGGAGTGCAAATAAAGACATAGAGCGTTTCAACGTTTCCGCCTTCTTATCAAACTTAGACACTTTGATCCTTATCGGCGGACAGTGACAACGCTTGTGTCCGTATCGTGTTTGTATATAATCATATACCCGATATCTGGACATGAGCATTGTTGCTTGTTCATAAGGAAGGTAGTCTAAGACCTGATAAGAGGACAAGAACAATAATGTTCGTGTCCTTTTTTGCGTATGCTATAACTACTGATAAAGCAAAATGAAAAAAATCGTTTTGGTTTCTTGTGTGTCCAAGAAGAATCGAGGAACACACAAGGCAAAGGATTTATATGCAAGTCCTTTGTTTAGAAAAGCTTATGAATATGCTGAGTCTTTGAACCCTGATAAGATATTCATCCTTTCTGCAAAGTATCATCTTCTTGACCCTGAGGCGATTGTGGAAGATTATAATAAGACTTTGAATACTTTTTCCGCGGCAGATAGAAAAGAGTGGGCGAATGTGGTCTTGGAACAAATGAGTAAGGTCGGAATTAATTTGGAACAAGATGAGATGATTTTCTTGGCAGGTAAGAAGTATTGGCAGGAGATAATCGAGTCCGGAAAGGTGAAAAAATATGAACGGCCATATTTGGACAACAACCTGAAAGGCATAGGATATATACTGAAATTTTTAAATGATGCACTAAAATGATAGAGTCTGTTAAGAAACTGAGAAGTCGTATCAATGCTGCTGATTCTCCTGTTTTGTACAAGTGGTGGTTTAAATACGACAAAAGAATATGGGACAAATTCGTGTCCAATGGCATTGACACAGCAAGGCTTGAAGTCAGGAATATAGATGGGGAAGATTACTATGCCTTGTACGTGGGAATAGGCGCTTCTTGTATTTCCCGTTTCCGCTGGCATATAATACCATCTGTGCATCATACTCCTTCGGCAGTGAAGTCCGGAGTGATTTCGACTCTTCGCAAGACACTTTGCGCATTGTTGGATTTGAAACTTCTTGGCGCTGAACAATTTGTAAATCAATATATGGATGACCATTGCTTTCTCGAGTGGAAAATCTTTCATAATGGGATAAGTAAACCAGGGTTGGAGGACATCGAGTCCGACAGAATCAACGCCGGCTATTATCCGTTGAATATCCAATCAAACGGAGCGGTGCCTAAAGAATGGTTGCGTTATCTCAAGGAAATGCGCTCCCGTTTTGGCAGCAATTAATGATGAAAATTCTATGTTTAACTATATAATTAATGTATTATGGGAGCACCAACATCAAAAGCATCGTGTCTTAGTGAGATCGATTCTCTTACACGTCAGTATCAGCAATGTATGAAAAATATTGAGTGTTATAACATCAATATGATCAATTCAAGTCCAAGTCAGAAGAGTTTTTATAAAACGCTAATCCAAAAAGAACGGGCAATAGCATCATCGATTAAGGCGAAAATTGCCAATGTGAAAATACAAATGAAAGGACTAAAATAGTGCCGGTTAAATTCTTGCCATTTGATGATTTTGTCTTTTGGGATAATTTTTCACCAAAAGACAAAGTCTTCTCTTGGTTTTCGTTGGAGGATTGGCATAAGATTGTTCATGACCTAGATGGTGATCAACCTTGGGCGTCTTTTCTAGAAAGGTATCCAAGGTACTATCGTTGTTATGTGTTAAGACGGAAACAGGATAACGAATCGCTTGGATTTGTATTCATTATCAACGAAGATTTAGAATGGAAAACTGTTTCTATTCATGGAGGAGCAGCATTCGGTAGTTCTGTGTTTGAGAGGTATCGAGGATTTATCCTTATGATTTCTTCTCTGCTTGGAGCCGGGATAAAGGTTAGGACAGCATATAGTAGTGATAATGTTAATGCTATGAAATTTAATAAGAGCATTGGCTTTGTGAAGTATCGCGAAATTGATAATGTTATTTTTGCTTGGATAAACAGAAATAGGCTTATTTCTATGCCGATATATAAGCGACTATATGGTATATTTGAAAAGTAGTTAAATGGGAAGACTCTGAACTACCTGGCTTTCCGGTTCTTATATAACCTATTGATTATCAGTGTGTTTTTTTCGAAATACACAAGTGCAGATTGTTAGAAATTATGGCGAGAGAGGCTTCTGAAATTCAGACTCCCGGCAAGATCAGGGTGAGTCAAGTATGGTCTTTTGAAAAAATGCTGTAAAGGGCATTGTGCAGAAAAATCCGCGCAGAATGGCGGTTTGCAAAACTATTGCGGATACAATTAAGGCTCACATTGAACCGGAAAAAGAAAACGAATCGCTTCCTGAACTAAAGATTAAAGGTTTGGGGGTAAGCGATTATCAGTTTTAATTGCTAATTATGGCTGCATTATTTAAAAACGGGATCATTGCTGACAATGTTGGTGACAGTCTGTCGGACTATGATGCCTTTATTTCGGCAAAGAAGGAATTGATGTTGGCTATTGACGCAGAGATGAAGAAAAAAGAGATTGCGGAGTATGATGAATCATTGAGTCGGATAGAGTCAATGTTTGAAAACAGATGAAAAATTATGGTTGAAGGTGTTCCACTATGGTTCGTGATTATTTTTGTAATAGGCTTGATCCTGTATTTGCTGAAGAGTGTGTTTAGCGGATTCTTGGGTGATGTGGTGTCTGTCCTGCGTGGCAAGATGTCGTTATTCGGATGTCTGATCAGTACCATAGTTTCGATATTGGCGGTAGTGCTAGTTGTCTGGTGTATTTTCTCCGAACTGTTCTAGTGTCTGTCCAGTGATATTATGGGTGTGAAATTTTCAGAACAACCTGGCTTTCTGGTCCCTGCATAACCTATTGATTATCAGCGTGTTCTTCGAAATGCGCAAGTGCAGGTTGTTCCACATCATTCAGGTAGCACGTGCGCGATGAACTTTCAGCAGAGTTATATCCATCGACAAAGCCGCTCAATGCTGATCCGATGAGGTCAATGTCGAGCGCTATTTCGATACGTGCTATTGTCTCCAATGTCATGTTTGAGTTTCCTTTGAGCAGATTGGAGACATATTGTTGACTACATCCCATCCGCTTGGCAAGTATGGACTGAGTGACAGACTGCTTATCCATAGCCTGCATGGTTTTCATCGTTATGACTCTGGAATATTTCAGCCAGTTCTCATTCTTTCTTCTCCATTCAGCCGCAATCCTCCACTTTGAAGGTGTTGCAGATTGGTGATCGTACAAAAATTCAGTTGCCTTGCTCATTTCGTGCTTTTTTGCAAAGATAAATACAATGTATATATTGTACGATGTTTCGGTCGTTGCCTCATGTAATCTGTTTCTGATTAGCTGACTAAAATGGCGGCCTCCACGTGAAGGTCGCCATTGCTATAAATGTTTGATAACATTGTCCTGCAGACTATTCCGCGTAGAGCTTGACGATGTTCAGGACCACCTCGGAGGCCTTTTCGATGTTCTCGAGAGGGGCGAACTCCATCTTGCCGTGGAAATTCATGCCTCCGGCGAAGATGTTCGGGCATGGGAGGCCTTTGAATGAAAGATTCGCTCCGTCAGTGCCGCCTCGGATAGGCTGGATTTTCGGTTTGATGCCTGCCATCTCCATGGCTTTGACCGCCTTTTCCACTATGAAATAATATGGCTCCACCTGCTCACGCATGTTGTAGTACTGATCCTTGACCTCCAGAGTGGCAGTGCCTTCACCGTATTTGACATTGATGAAATTGACACATTGACCTATAAGCTCCTTCTTCTCCTCGAACTTCTTGCGGTCGTGGTCGCGGATGATGTAGCCGAAATCGGCCTCCTCGACGGAACCCTTGAAACTGATGATGTGGAAGAAGCCGTCATAGCCTTCCGTCAGCTCAGGGCGCTGGCCGATAGGGAGCAAGTCATTGAACTCCATGCCGATAAGGATGGCGTTCTTCATCTTGTCCTTCGCGTAGCCCGGGTGGACATTGCGCCCCTGGATATGAATCTTGGCGGAAGCGGCATTGAAATTCTCGAACTCCAGCTCACCGATTTCGCCGCCGTCCATCGTGTAGGCGTAGTCGGCACCGAAGCGCTTCACGTCGAACTTCACGACACCGCGACCGATTTCCTCATCCGGAGTGAAGCCGATCTTTATGTCACCATGTTTGAATTCAGGGTGCTCTACAATATATTGTACTGCGTCCATAATCTCTGCAACACCCGCCTTGTCGTCAGCTCCTAGCAGCGTAGTGCCGTCAGTGGTGATGATGGTCTCACCCTTGTGAGCCAGCAGCTCAGGGAATTCGGACGGCTTCAGGAACAGTCCCGGCACACCCTTCAGCTCGATGTCACCGCCGTCATAGTCCTTGATAATCTGCGGTTTGACGTCTTTTCCGGAAGCATCAGGCGACGTATCCACGTGAGCGATGAAGCCTATTGCTGGAACTTTCTTGTCAATGTTTGACGGTATGGAGCCCATCACGTAGCCGTACTCGTCGAGCGTGGCCTCTACTCCCATGTCGTTCAGCTCCTTGCAGAGCAATTTCAATAAATCCAGTTCCTTGGCCGCACTTGGCTGTGACTCCGAATTTTCATCAGACTGAGTGTCGATAGCGACATATCTCAGGAATCTGTCCAATATCTTTTCCATAAATTATTGTAGTTGTTTTTTGTCATTCACTTTCATTGCCACCCCTATCATGAAGACTATCAATGCGATATAAGGGATGATGGCGATAGCTTCACCGTACATTGCCTGCCAGTCGGTCAAGTAAACATTGACATTGGCAAACTTGAGGATTGCGCTGACGACACCCATCAGAGCACCACCGGCGATGAATCCGGAGGCGATGAGTGTGCCTTTTTCCTGTCTCTCGGCATTGACCTTGGCGTCCTTGCTGCGGGAGCCGACGAACCAGGAGATTCCGCCGCCGACGAGCAACGGCAGGTTCAGGTCGATAGGGATGAACATTCCGAGCGCGAACGGAAGAGCCGGTATCTTGCACATTGTCAGGATGATAGCGATGAGGGCGCCGATGCCGTAGAGGACCCAAGGAGCGCCGCCGCCGTTCATAAGCGGCTGGATCACAGCTGCCATGGCATTGGCCTGAGGCGCGACGAGAGCCTTGTCCCCGGTGAAACCGAAGGTCTTGTTCAGCACGAGCATCACGCCGCAGACGGTTGCAGCAGCGACGGCGACACCCGCGAACTTCCAGATTTCCTGCTTCTTAGGCGTCGTGCCGATCCAATATCCGATTTTCAGGTCGGTCACGAACGAGCCTGCGACGGACAGCGCGGTGCAGACGACTCCGCCGATGACCAGCGCCGCCGCCATACCGGCATTGCCCTTCAAGCCGACGGCTACGAGTATCAATGACGCGATTATCAATGTCATAAGGGTCATGCCGCTGACCGGATTCGAGCCCACGATAGCAATCGCGTTCGCAGCCACGGTCGTGAACAGGAAGGAAATGATGCCGACAATGAGCACGCCGACCAGCGCCTGCCAGATGTTTTCCACGACTCCGCCCAATGCGAAGAATGCGAAAATCGCCAGGAGGGCTATGACAATGCCGAAGACAATGCTTTTCATCGGCATGTCTTCATCGGTGCGGTCGCAGGCTTCGACTTTGGCGCCCGGCTTTTTGGTGAACTCGCCGGCTGCAAGTCCGACTGCAGATTTTATGACGCCGAAAGATTTGATGATGCCTATGATGCCGGCTGTCGCAATGCCGCCGATACCGATGTGTCGTGCGTATTCCTTGAAAATCTGGTCTGCGGACATGTCTCCTATGGTCTGTGTGATGCCGGAGTTCATGAGGTCAATGACCTGTCCGCCCCAGATGAGGTTCATTAGCGGGATGATGACAAGCCAGACGAGGAAGCTGCCGCAGCAGATTATGAATGCGTATTTCAGTCCGACGATGTAGCCCAGTCCGAGGACTGCCGCTCCAGTGTTCAGCTTGAGCACTACCTTGGCCTTGTCGGCAATGTGCTGGCCCACGGATGTGACGGTGGTGGTGATGGTTTCGCTCCATGCGCCGAACGTGGCGATGATGAAATCGTAGAGTCCGCCGACCAGACCGCTGAGTATCAATGTCTTGGCATTGTTTCCTCCGCCTTCGCCGCTTACCAGTACCTGTGTGGTGGCCGTGGCTTCAGGGAAAGGATACTTGCCGTGCATCTCCTTGACGAAGTATTTTCTGAACGGAATCAGGAAGAGGATGCCCAGGATTCCGCCCAGGAGGGAGGACAGGAACATCTGCATAAAATTCACTTCTACACCTAATATATATATGGCGGGGAGGGTGAAAATCGCGCCGGCAACCACTGAGCCGGAGCATCCGCCGATGGACTGGATGATGACATTCTGTCCGAGGCCGCCTTTCTTGCCCAATGCGCTTGTGAGGCCTACGGCAATGATTGCGATCGGGATTGCCGCTTCGAATACCTGTCCGACCTTCAGTCCGAGATATGCTGCGGCTGCGGAAAAGATGATGACCATCACCAGTCCGACGCAAACGGAATAAGGTGTGACCTCAGGATAGTTTTTTTGTGGGCTCAGAAGCGGTTCGTATTTTTCGCCCGGTTTAAGTTCCCTCTGCGCATTTTCCGGCAGAGTCGTTCTTTTTTCTTCCATATAATATATTAGTATAAGTTATCTGTTTTTCGTGTGCGAGGCCCGTGTTTTTACAAAAATAGTAAAAAAGTCGATGCTTGCGCACAGTTTGCTTGTCAATGTTCAGGAATTTTGTTGTCGTCGGAATTGTCGGCAGGAGTTGTCGGTCGGAGGAGGAAAATTTGGGTGAAAAATGAGAAATTTCGATGGGTAAAATGATTTATTGTGGAATTTTTGAAAAAAAAGTCGAAAAAAGTTTGGAGGTAATAAAAAACTGCGTATCTTTGCAGTCCGTTTGAGAAACAACGATGCCTAAAGCATCAGAAACGGAACAAACGGGAAGAGTTCATTGACAACATTGAGAGAGAATAAGAGGTAAAGATAGATAAAGAAAATCAGTTTGTAATTTTAGAAATTCGAGAGTTTTTTCGAGTTGCGAATTAGGGACTGCAATTTCAACATAGGCAACGAGACGAATCGAGTCGCGCTGATGGTGAGTAACTATCAGGAAAGCGGATTGATTCACACGAGAGAAAGAGGAGAAGAGCGAACGGAGGATGCCTAGGCTATCCGGAGGCGAAGAAGGACGCGGTAAGCTGCGAAAATGTACGGGGAGTCGCAAACAGACATTGATCCGTATGTGTCCGAATGGGGCAACCCGGCAGGCTGAAGGCCTGTCACCATGTATACATGGGGCGAACGCGGGGAACTGAAACATCTCAGTACCCGCAGGAAGAGAAAGAAACATCGATATCCTGAGTAGAGGCGATCGAAAGGGGCAGAGCCTAAACCGTGCAGTTTACGGACTGTGCGGGGTTGTAGGAGCGTCCAAAGGAACATGTCAAGGAACGCGAAGCAGATGGAAAGCTGCCGCATAGGGGGTGACACGCCCGTAGCGGTAACGAGGACATGTCAGGGACGCCACCTGAGTAGGGCGGGGCACGAGGAATCCTGTCCGAATCTGCGGGGACCATCCCGCAAGGCTAAACACTTCCGGAAGACCGATAGTGGACCAGTACCGTGAGGGAAAGGTGGGAAGCACCCCGAACAGGGGAGTGAAACAGAACCTGAAACCGTTCGTTTACAAGCGGTCGGAGCGCGCGAGCGCGACGGCGTGCCTTTTGCATAATGAGCCTACGAGTTGCTTCTTCCCGG
>OFMT01001075.1_pt1 | contig 21184 bp, 18 predicted proteins | sample 1541891 | NCBI WGS metagenome assembly OFMT01 (sample SAMN04209230, study PRJEB22552) | human gut metagenome | biome: gut; material: feces | host: Homo sapiens | place: USA: Oklahoma | reverse complement strand
ATCGGAGAAACGAGGAACGCATGAATGGTTTACAGCTGATCGCCACCGGCGGGGCACTTCCCGGACGGACGATCACCAATGACGCGCTGAGCCGCATGGTGGACACCAGTGACGCATGGATCACCAGCCGCACCGGCATCCGCACCCGGCACTGGTGCACCGAGGACGAATCTGCCGCCACGCTGGCCATTGCGGCCGCGCGGCAGGCCCTTGACCGCAGCGGCCTTGCCCCGGCGGACATTGCCTGCTGTGTCTGCGCGACCCTTTCTGCCCCGGATGCCACCCCCAGCGTGGCCTGTCAGGTACAGGCGGCGCTGGGCCTGCCCGAAAACCGGCCCGCGCTGGACATCAACGCGGCCTGTTCCGGTTTTCTCTATGGCATGGCCGTGGCGCGGGGAATGCTGACGACTCTGGGCGGGCAGTATGCCCTCGTCATCGGGTGCGAAGCGCTTTCCCGCCTGATGGACCCCACCGACCGCTCCACCTGCGTGCTGTTCGGCGACGGGGCCGGAGCCGCCATTTTCCGGCTGGCAGATACCCCCTTTGCGTTGACGCTGGGGGCACGCGGCAGTGATGTTCTCCATGCGGGCGGGCCGAGCCGGGAAGGCTCTGCCCCCATCACCATGGACGGCAAGGCGGTGTTCCGCTTTGCGGTGGATGCCCTGCCCAAGTGCCTGCACACGGTGCTGGACGAGACCCGGCTGACCCTCGAGGATCTGTCGTGGGTGGTCTGCCATCAGGCCAACAGCCGCATCATCGACCACTGCATCAAGGCTCTGCAGGCCGACCCGGCAAAATTTTATAAGAACATGGATCGCCACGGCAACACCAGCGCCGCCAGCATTCCGGTCGCCCTCAACGAGCTGGCCGAGAGCGGGCAGCTGACCCCGGGCAGACCGCTGGCCTGCATCGGCTTTGGCGGCGGCCTGACCTGGGGCGGTGCGATTTTTCAATACAAAGAGTGAATGCGTCAGCGTTCCGGCAGCTTTCTCAAAACGGGCCGTCCCAACGGACGACCCACAGAGAATCCCCCGGTTCGCCGACTGGAAACATCATATGAAATTACTGAACGAGATCTTAGGAACAAAATACCCCATCATCCAGGGCGGCATGGCAAACATTGCCACCGGTGAGTTTGCCGCCGCCTGCTCCAATGCAGGTGCACTGGGCATCATCGGTGCGGGCGGCATGAATGCCGACACCCTGCGCGAAAATATCCGCCGGTGCAAGCAGCTCACTGACAAGCCCTTTGGCGTGAACATCATGCTGATGCACCCGCAGGCAGATGAGTTTGCCCAGATCGTTGTGGAAGAAGGCGTGCAGGTGGTCACCACCGGCGCAGGCAACCCGGGCAAATATGTTCCCATGTGGAAAGCGGCGGGCATCAAGGTGATCCCCGTGGTGGCTGCCGCCGTGCTGGCAAAGCATCTGGAGAAGCTGGGCATCGATGCCGTGATCGCCGAAGGGACCGAGAGCGGCGGCCATGTGGGCGAGATGGCCACCATGGCGCTGGTGCCGCAGGTGGTGGACGCAGTGGATCTGCCCGTCATTGCGGCGGGCGGCATTGCCGATGGCCGTCAGCTGGCAGCAGCCCTGGCGCTGGGTGCCTGCGGCGTGCAGGTGGGCACCTGCCTGCTGGTGAGCGAGGAGTGTCCCATCCACGAAAACTACAAGGCCGCCCTGCTCAATGCCAAGGACAGCGATACCATCGTGACCGGACGCATCGGCGGTTCCCCGGTCCGGGTGCTGAAAAACCGGATGAGCCGTGAATATGTCCGGCAGGAAAAGGCCGGTGCCGATAAGATGGAGCTGGAAAAGTACACCCTGGGCAGTCTGCGCCGGGCCGTGTTTGAAGGCGACACCTCCACCGGCAGTCTGATGGCCGGTCAGGTGGCCGGAATGCTCCACGAGGTACGCCCTGTGGCGGACATTCTGGATGACCTGTGGAACGGCGGGAGGCAGCGTATCCACGCGCTGAGCGAGGAATGCTGACGCTCGGAAAGAAAACCCTGTCTGTGCCCATCCTGCAGGGCGGCATGGGCGTGGGCGTTTCTCTGGGCGGGCTGGCCGGTGCCGTGGCGGCCTGCGGCGGCATGGGGTGCATCTCCACCGCCGATGCAGGCTACCGGGAGCCGGACTTTGCCCGTGACCCGGCCAGCGCCAACCACCGCGCCCTGACCGCTGAGATCCGGAAAGCAAAGCAGATTGCAAACGGTGCCGGTATGGTGGCCATCAATGCAATGGTGGCCACGCAGGACTATGCCGCCGCCATCCGCACCGCTGTGGAAGCGGGCGTGGACGCTGTGGTGTCCGGCGCTGGTCTGCCGCTGGAGCTGCCCGGCCTTGTGAACACGATGGAGGTCGCCATCGCGCCCATCGTTTCCAGCGGGCGGGCGGCAAAGCTCATCCTGCGCCGCTGGGCCAAGGAGTTCGGCCGCACCGCCGATTTTGTGGTCATTGAGGGCTGCAAGGCAGGCGGTCATCTCGGCTTTGCGGAGCAGGACCTGTTCTCCGGAACCTGCCAGACACTGGATGAGATCCTGCCGGAGGTGCTGGCCGAGGTAAAGCCCTATGAGGCGCAGTTCGGCCACAGCATCCCCGTGTTTGTGGCGGGCGGCGTGTACACCGGAGCCGATCTGGCTCACTTTACCAGACTGGGTGCCGCAGGCGTTCAGCTTGCCACCCGCTTTATCACCACCTACGAGTGCGATGCATCCCAGGGGTACAAGGACGTTCTGCTGAATGCAGGTTCTGAGGATGTGCGCATCATCCACAGCCCGGTCGGAATGCCGGGCCGGGCGCTGAACACGCCGCTGGTGCAGGCCATGGCGGAGGGCAGACGCTTCCCGCCCCGGCACTGTGCCCGCTGCCTGAAGACCTGCGACCCCGCCAAGGTGCCCTACTGCATCACCCATGCACTGATCGAAGCGGTCAAGGGCAACCTGGAGGAAGGACTTTTCTTCTGCGGGGCCAATGTGGGCAGGCTGGACCGGATGTACACTGTCCGTGAGCTGATGGATGAACTTATGACCGAATGGAGGCAAAACCGATGAAGCTTGCTGTTTTGTATGCCGGCCAGGGTGCACAGCACCCCGGCATGGGCAAAGAATTTTACGAAGCATCTTCCGCTTTCCGTGCCGCGTTCGACGCTGCAGACCTTCCGTTTGATCTGCACCGCGTCTGCTTCGACGACCCGGACGGCGTTCTGAATCAGACCGAATACACCCAACCCTGCATGGTGGCCTTTGCCTGCGGCGTATCCGCCGTTCTGGCCGAGCAGGGAGTCAAGCCCGCTTATGTGGCCGGTCTCTCTCTGGGCGAATATTCCGCGCTGGAAGCCGCCGGTGTATTCACCGCCAAGCAGGCCATTGAGCTGGCAGCCTACCGCGGCAAAGCCATGGCCGACGCGGCCAGCGGCATCGACTGCGGCATGACCGCAGTGCTGAACCTCGACCGGGTTCCCCTTGCAGAATGCTGTGAGCAGGCATCCGCGCTGGGCTGTGTGCAGATCTGCAACTACAATTGCCCGGGCCAGCTGGTCATTGGCGGCGAAAAGGCCGCAGTGGACAAGGCTGCAGAGCTTGCAAAGCAGGCCGGTGCCCGCCGGTGCATCCCGCTCAAGGTGAGCGGCCCGTTCCACACCCGTCTGATGGCTCCCGCCGGGGATGCCCTGGCAAAGCGCTTTGCCGCCGAACCCTTTGGCGAAATGCAGGTGCCAGTGCTGTTCAACTGCCTGGGCCGTGAAAAAGCCGAGAGCGACAGCATCCCGGCCCTGCTGGTCCGGCAGGTACAGAGCAGTGTCTACATGGAGGACACCCTGCACCGTCTGGGCGAGCTGGGTGTGGATCACATTCTGGAGGTCGGCCCCGGCAATGCGCTCTCCGGCTTTGTGAAAAAGACCCTGCCCGGTGTGACTTGTGTGTCGGTGGAGACCCCGGCGCAGCTGGACACCGTTCTGAACGCATGGAAGGAAGAACAATGAACGAAGAAACCATCATCCGTACCGCCGTTGTGACCGGCGGAAGCCGGGGAATCGGCCGGGCCGTGTGCGTACAGCTTGCCCGGCAGGGCTGCCATGTGGTGGTCAACTACTGCCACGGCGAAGCGGCCGCCGCTGAGACTGTGTCTCTCTGCAGGGCCGAGGGCGCGCAGGCTGTGGCCGTGCAGGCCGATGTTTCCACTGCCGAGGGCTGCAAAAAGCTCTTTGAGGAGGCGGTGAACGCCTTTGGCCGGGTGGATATCCTCGTGAACAATGCAGGCATCACCCGGGACAACCTGATCCTGCGCATGTCCGAAGCAGACTTTGATGCTGTGCTGGACGCAAACCTCAAGGGTGCGTTCCTCTGCTGCAAGGAAGCGGCCCGCCGGATGGTGCGCCAGCGCTGGGGCCGGATCATCAATCTGAGCAGCGTCGTTGCCCTGCGGGGCAATGCAGGCCAGACGAATTACGCCGCCAGCAAGGCCGGACTCATCGGCCTGACCAAAAGCCTGGCCCGGGAGCTGGCCAGCCGCAATGTGACAGTAAACGCTGTTGCGCCCGGCTTTATTGAAACCGATATGACCGCCGCCCTGCCGGAGGCTGTCCGCACCGAAATGGCAAAGGACATCCCGGCAGGCCGCGCAGGCCAGCCGGAGGACGTGGCAAACGCGGTGGCGTTTTTTGCCGCAGAACAAAGCAGCTATCTCACCGGGCAGGTGCTCTGTGTGGACGGCGGCATGGCAATGTAAAAGGAGAAATTCTCTATGGAAAAACGCAGAGTCGTGATCACCGGTCTGGGCACCGTGAACCCGCTGGGCAACACTGCTGCCGACAGCTGGGCTGCCGCAAAGGCAGGCCGGTGCGGCATTGGCCCCATCACCCAGTTTGACACCACCGATTTCAAGTGCAAGCTGGCCGGTGAAGTGAAAAACTTTGACCCCGAGACCGTTGTGGACAAAAAGGAAGCCCGCAAGATGGCCCGCTTCACCCTGCTGGCACTGGCTGCTGCAGCCGAGGCCATTGCCGACAGCGGCCTGAACACGGAAGCAGAGGCCAAAAACATCGGTGTGGTCCTTTCCAGCGGCATTGGCGGCCTGCCCACCATTGAGGAGCAGCACACCCGCGGGGAAGAAAAAGGCATGGAGAAGGTCAGCCCCTACTTTGTGCCTATGTCCATTGCCAACATGGCGGCGGCACAGGTGGCCATCCGCTTTGGCCTGAAGGGCATGTGCACCTGCCCGGTCACGGCCTGCGCCGGCGGCACCAATGCTGTGGGCGATGCCTTCCACCGCATCCGGGACGGTTACGAGACTGCCATGGTCTGCGGCGGTGCCGAAAGCTGCATCAGCCCGCTGGGCATCGGCGGTTTTACCAGCATGAAGGCGCTTTCCACCGCCACCGACCCGGATGCTGCCAGCCTGCCCTTTGATGCCCGCCGCGGCGGCTTCGTGATGGGCGAAGGCAGCGGTGTGCTGGTTCTGGAAGAGCTGGAGCACGCCCGGGCACGCGGTGCGCATATCTACGCCGAGGTGGTGGGCTATGGTGCCAACTGCGATGCCTACCACTTTACTGCACCGGCTCCCGGCGGCACAGGTGCCATCGACTGCATGAAGCTGACACTGGCCGATGCAGGCATTGCCCCGGAGCAGGTGGATCACATCAACGCCCACGGCACCGGCACCCACATGAACGATGCCTGCGAGACGGCTGCCATCCATGCTGTGTTCGGCGAGCACGCAAAGCAGCTGACCGTGGTCAGCACCAAGAGCATGACCGGCCACCTGCTGGGCGGTGCGGGCGGCATCGAGGCCGTGTTCACGGCGCTGGCCCTGCGAGACCAGTTTGCCCCGCCCACCATCCACTACGAGCAGCCTGATCCGGAATGCGATCTGGACTATGTGCCCAATGCAGGCCGTGCACAGGCCATGACCTACGCACTGAGCAACAGCCTGGGCTTTGGCGGACACAACGCCTGCATCGCCCTGCGCAGATGGGAGGGCTGAGCCATGGCAGAACCGCGCACCGTGCGGGAGAACGCAAACGCTCTGAACAGTGAGCAGATCGCAGCCCTTCTGCCCCACCGCTACCCCTTTGCCCTCGTGGACCGCATCCTGGACTACGAGCCGGGTCAGTGGGCCATTGGCCGCAAGTGCGTTTCCCGCAATGAGGAATTCTTCTGCGGTCACTTCCCGGGCCAACCGGTCATGCCGGGAGTGCTGATCCTGGAAGCACTGGCCCAGACCGGAGCCGTGGCGGCGCTGAGCGTTCCCGAAAACAAAGGCAAACTGGCCCTCTTCGGTGGCATCAAGAATGCCCGCTTCCGCAAACAGGTCACCCCAGGGGATGTTCTTACGCTCCATTGTGAGCTGGTGGAACAGCGCGGCCCGGTGGGCATCGGGAAAGCGTCTGCTTATGTGGATGGCAAGTGCGCCGCCACAGCGGAGCTGACCTTTGTGCTGACCGAAGCAAACACAGAGGCTTAAGGCACTTTGTGCGCAGCGATCGCCCCCAGAATATCCTTGTAACATAAAAGGCAGGGTGTCACCGTGATGGTGGCATCCTGCCTTTGTTCGTTCTTGTTTACCGTTCTGCATACTCTCGGCATAGAGAACATCTTGTGAAACAAAAAAATACCCGAACCCTTTTTCATAAAGAATCGGGTTCGAGTACGAACTGTATGGTGGAGAATTAGGGACTCGAACCCCAGACCCCCTGCGTGTGATGCATGATGACTTTTCGGTTTTTAGAACGATGATTCGTTAAATTGAAGCAATTTGCTACAGATCTGCTACAAACGGCAGTTTTTACCCGGCACTAAATCTGCTGTTCTGGTTTTCTCGATTTTTGTTTTTTAGATTGTTTCTTTTGTTGGTGCAGTTCTTTCAGGTCTTCAATTGCCAGCTCTGGAGCCATGGTGTGGAACATCAGATAGTTTGTGTTCATGGTCTTCGCCGGAGCCTGCGCATAAATCTCCCTGCTGGGTTCGTTGGTCAGAATATGCCAATAACGGTAAAGGTAGCCTGTCCAATACATTACTTCTCTATCATACCGGGCATTGCCCTTTTGCGTCTGAGGGCACTCGTCTGCAAATTCCTCCAGAAGATATTCTTCTCCCGCCCACTGCATCCGGTTGTACTCTGAATCAAGATCACGGGCAACCTTAGAGCGCATGAACCGCTTCATGAAATCCTCGCTTTCATAGCCTGCTTGCAAAGAAAGCTCAAATAAGCGGCCCTGAATATCGCATAGTTTCAATTGAATCAGATCCATAACGATTCACCTTTTCTGCTTTGCACCATCAAGGATTTCATCAAAAAAGCGGCCTTCTCTACGATACTCTTTGCAGATTTGGTTTGCAAATGCAATGCCATTACTACGGTTCTGCTCGCTGGACTTCTTCAGTGCCTGCCGTTCCATCCAAAGCAATTGGACTTCACGCTCAATCTTGACCGCATCACAGGCTTTCTGCGTAATAGCAACATACTGACGTCCAAGTTTCAGAGCAGATAGACTTTTCACCAATGCCGTATCGGTAATCGTTCCTTCAAAAAAGCTATCCAGAACATAGAACATTCTATCATTTGCAATGCTGCCAATTACCATGTCATAGCCTTTATCCAGCTCCTGATACTTCTGGAAGAACTTCGTTCCTCGTGCGGCTTCCATTCTACCACGATGATATGCTACCAGCATAGCCCATTCAATATCAGCCGGAACATCCAAAGTTTTTAAGCTATGAAGATCAACCGATAAAATATAAAAAACAGATTGCTCATAGTCACAGATCAGCGTAAGCGGCTGGAGCGGATCAGTTCCCATATAAAATCCAGCTCCGAAGTCACAGCGATCACGGCTGGCTGGTTTGATTTCCCCCTGAATGCCTGATTTGGAGCCATGGTATAAAATCATTTTATCCGGATGCATAGCAGAGATTTCTGTAGCATCTCCGATAATAGCATCGTGTATAATTTCAGCCAACGTGATATGATTTTCTTCGCAAATCGCAAGCATTTTCTCCTGTGCAAGACGATTCGGCGTAGATTTTTCATTTTCCCAGCGGTTTACGGTCGCAAAGGACACTCCGATTTCATCCGCCAATTTCGACTGGCTCCATTGTAAAGCTGAACGAATCTCAAAGACAGTGTTCATTGGACACCTCCCGCAAGTATAACATTTGTCATCAATTTTATTGTAGCAAACGTTATATCATACGTCAAGTATTGCCGACTCGCATTCTTTAATACAATCGGAAAAGTATAGTGATAATTCAAAGAATAAAGCGGTCCTATATTTTATAGATAGTAATATCCATCGCCTACCTTACTGTCTTTGTCATAATATCACAACAGCTATTTTTGTTCCTTTGATTGTTTTCCTATTCTATATTCTCCCTTTGGTATTCCAGACTTTTTCTTAGTTCCATATTTTTCAGACTCTGGTCCATAATCAATGATGAACAACAATTGCTTACATGTTCTAACCGTACTAATCAAATAAAACCCGATGATACCCATATAAGGATAGAACCCGATTGCTAAAACAGCTTGTTCTTCTCCTGTGTTTGTCCCGATAATGATACTCACTATAATTAAAACAAGCCCTGCAACCAAATTTTCTTTATATCGATATTGCAATTCTTTTTTTGCATCTGTCGAATTTATCTTTTTCATCAGCAGTGTATTGCTCAGGCTAACTAAAATTGATACTGATGCGAGAATAAATCCAGAGCATGCAGTTGCGCTTGTTATAATGGCATTTAGTAGGAATTCAAGCCTGTCAATTTTTATATTCTGCCAGCGATATAGTATTCCGAAAGTTACTGAAACAGCACCTGCCATTAGAAAGCGCCTGATTATCCCCCAGAGAAGTGGATGGTCTTGCAATTTTTTACCCATTCACCTCATCTCCTTACCTATATAACGTTATTTTTCATCTTTTATAATTTCACTTTTCAGATTAAAGTACAATCTTTCATGCGTAATGGGATTAGACATTGAATAGTTGAATGGTAAAACATATTTTGCAACATTACTTAGCAAATCAATCGTTTCTACTTCGCAGTCTTCTTTATCCTCAATCACGACATCTAATTTTCTAATACCGGAATACGCTAGAGCTTCCTTTATAAACGAAACTGCCTCTTGAGCATCTAATGTATTGTTCTTTCCTCTGGAAACCCTTAATTCCACCCGACAAAATTGGCTTCTAGCCTTTCTTGTAGCATTCAAAAAATCTTTCATTAGAGATTCCTTCGGCAGTTCGTCAAACGGATTTATTTCTGCTGACATTATAACTTTTCTATAACTTGCTTCCTCTGTCAAGCGCAGCAAACCTGCTTTTGCTTCTTTTACGGCTAATATAACTACGGTCTCTTTGGGCGAAAGTTCCGTTAGATATGCTTCCATATTGCGAATACTTATTCCAAATCGGTTTCTTTGCATGTATAACGTATGCGTTGCTGGAGCATATGCCAGTGTAGTCGATTCTGCCGTAACTTCATCATTTCCCAATTTAATCAGCTCATATGTTCCATCATCATGTAAAATTCCCGGTAATATTTTTTCCCGAATACGAAGCACACGTAGTTCCCAGAGATTATCTTCATCATGATATTTACAAACATGAAAAATATAGCTATCTCCGTCGATAATCTTCTTTGTATCCATCGGTTCTGCTCTTGCAATTTGCTTTAACATATCTTCCAAATCATAGGTTTGGATTTCCGACTGTGTACTATAACTAGTATACGTCGGCTCCAGATGGTCAAAACGAACGGACTTCTTCTTAAATTCAGGCATCTTGCATTTTCCTCCTGCACCCATTTTTTCAGAAAGATGCCCCCTACCACTTTTGGAAGGACTTTTCAGATCATGGTTGTAGCCCACCATTATTTTGTGTTTGTATGCTACCACAACCGATGTCCAATAAGTTGTATCTATAGGTCATCTTCCCATTTTTTAAGCATCTTTCACCTATTACACAAATCCCCCTAAACCTCTTCTGCGCAAAATTCCTTTGTACAATTTTTTCCTTATTTGCTCTATGCGCTTTAATTAGGCGGCATCTACTCTCCTTTACATTGTACCGTCTTTTTTGCTGCAACGCAAGATATGTTCATATTATCACCTATAATCTCTGCCTTTTATGCTTTTTGTGCTATGGTTATTAAAAACCACTTGACTTTTTGTAAAAACATGCTATACTGATGTCACAAAGAACACGGTGGTTTTTGAAAACCAAATTTCTTGTACGGAGGTCTGTATGTCGCTCATTGTAAAAAACTTTTTTGAAAACGTGAACATCGGGGGAAATGCAACGAAAATCAGCGAGGAGATTTCGCAGCGTCTCCTCCAGTCTGGCCTCCAACCCGGCAGCAATGTGCCGCTGGCTGCTTACCTTCTTTATAAGGTTGCTCAGAACAACTCCAACTCTGATGTTACGATTCAGGATATTTTTGAGGGTCGGTTGGACATCAGCGAGGGCACTCGTTACTTTGCAAAAGAGCAGCTTCCGGAAGAAGCATGGGCACAGATTCTTCCCATGGTGAATAACTACACCGCCGAAGAATTTGCACTGGCTGCACTTCTGCCCGAACACGAGGATGAGATGAAGCTCGCAATGGCAACGCCCCATACCATTTTGACGTTGGTTCATCATCTTTTGGATGTGCAGCCTGATGAGTATGTCGGAGATCTTTGCTGCGGCAGCGGCTCCGGTTTTGTTTCATTTGCGATGAACCAGCCGGAGGCGCATTACTTTGGCTATGAGATTAACGAGGAGCGTGGCGGAATCGCACGGATTCGTGCAGAGCTTCTCGGCTCAAATGTTCAGGTACGGCTTGGCGATGTATTTCGGCTCGCAGACGATAAGAACACACCCAGATTCGACAAAATGTTTTCCAACTATCCCTTTGGCATGAGACTGCGTTATCTGGGCGAAGGTTCCGATTATATGGAACGTCTTGCAGAACAGTATCCGGGGCTGTCGAAGGCAACCTCTTCGGACTGGATTTTCAATGCGCTGCTCTGCGACCTTCTTGCAGAGAGCGGCAAAGCGATTGGCATTATGACCAATGGCAGCACATGGAACAGCATTGATACCCCGATGCGCAGATATTTTGTGGAACGCAAGATGATCGAGTGTGTCATCTCTCTGCCGGTCAAGATGTTCCCGTATACCAATATCGGAACAACGCTCATTGTTTTCAGCCATGGTAACGACACCATTCGCATGATTGATGCCACCGAAATTTATCACAAAGGACGGCGGCAGAATATGTTCCTTCAGGATGACATTGCTACCATTCTTACCGCCCTGCACACGGATTCGGAATACAGCAAGGATGTTACCTTGGACGAACTTCGCGCCAATGAGTACAACCTCAGTCTGGAACGCTATATCCAAAAGGTACCGACCTTTCAGAATGGTGTGTCGTTCGAGAGCATTATCAAGAGCATCACGCGCGGTGCGCCCTGCACGGCCAGCCAGTTGGACAAGATGGTGTCTAACGAAGTGACGAATATGCAGTACCTGATGTTGGCAAACATCCAGAACGGCATCATTGATAACAAGCTGCCGTATCTTTCCAGCATCGAACCGAAGTACGAAAAATACTGCCTGAAGAACAATGACCTGATCCTGTCCAAGAATGGCTATCCTTATAAAGTAGCCGTTGCGTCTGTGAAGGATGGGCAGCGTATTCTGGCAAACGGCAACTTGTATATCATCGAATTGGATGAAAGCAGGGCAAACCCGTATTATATCAAAGCTTTCTTCGACAGCGAGCAGGGCATTGCAGCCCTGAAAAGCATCACGGTGGGGGCAACCATTCCCAATATTGGAGTGGACAAGCTGAAGAACGTAATGATTCCGCTGCCTTCCATGGAGGAGCAGTCGCGGGTTGCGCAGAAGTATCAGGCAACGCTGGACGAAATTGCCATGCTCAAGCTGCGGCTGGAACGAGCCGTCAACAAGCTCCACCATGTGTTCGATGAGGAGAGTGAAGAAACCAATGCTTGATGTCGAAGAACTGCTCGAACTGGAGGATAACATCCGAAAGGAATTGGACGATCATCTACCTGCTGCGCTGTCCATGCTGAACCGCACCGGCGAATTGGAAACTTTCCTTAAAATGCTTGGCATGGAAGACCTGCTTCAAAGTAAGCCGCTTTATCAGGTCTATAAAACCGGAAAAATCATTGTGATCGGGCGGTCGGACGTGAAAGCGGAAGTGCTGCTTTCCATTGCCAAGAGCCTGGGACTTTCCAAAGACCGTTTTGAGCTGTACCTTGATTATGAGGACGGCAAGACCTTCGATTTTGAAAAGGCTCATTGGAAACCCCAGTATGCTATGATCATGGTCGGCCCGATGCCCCACAGTGGCGCCAGCAAGGGTGATTCCGGCAGCGTCATCGCAAAAATTGAAAGCACAGAGGGGTATCCTCCGGTAGTGCGACTGGGCGCGAACGGCTTGAAAATCACAAAGACGGATTTCCGGAACAAGCTGAAAGAAATGATTGATACAAAGAAAATCGCCTGAAATCCCACTTTTGGGACCCAAAGTGTGTTATTCTACGGGTAAGGAACGAAAATCGGGAGGAAACACCTATGTCCATGAAAGAATTACAGAAGCAGACGGATGCCAACATCCGTGCAAAGGCTGACCTGATCTGGCAGATCGCCACCCATCTGGTGGGCCTGTTCAAGCCCCACGAGTACGGCAAGGTCATTCTGCCTATGACGGTTCTGAAGCGTTTTGACGATGCCCTGAAGCCTACCAAGGATGCTGTGGTCGCCATGGCACAGAAGCTGGATGCGCAGCACATTGAGGGTGCTGCGCGTGACGGCATCCTCTGCCGCATTTCCGGCTACGACTTCTACAACACCAGCAACTTCGATTTTGCACGGCTGGTGGCAGAGCCGGACGACGTGGAGAGCAACTTTGAAGCCTATCTTCAGGGTTTTTCCTCCAATGTCAAGGACATCATTGAGAACTTCGACTTTGCCAACACGGTCAAGCTGATGGTCAAGGGCGGTGTCCTCTACGTCACCCTGCAGGAGTTCAATTCCAGCAAGGGCGATATGTCCCCGGAGAAAGTCACCTCCACCGACATGGGCTACATTTTTGAAGAGCTGATCCGCAAATTCTCCGAATCCTACGACGAACAGGCTGGTGCCCACTTCACCAGCCGGGACATTATTTACCTGATGACCGAGTTGCTCATCGCCCCCGAAAAGGAGAAAATCACTGCCGAGGGCTGCACCAAAACGGCCTATGATATGGCAATGGGCACTTCGCAGATGCTGGGCTGCCTGACCGAGCGGTTGCAGGATGTGAGCAGCGATGCCACCCTGACCTGCTTCGGGCAGGAGTTCAATCCCGAAACCTACGCCATCGCTAAGGCAGATATGCTCATCAAGGGCGGCAACGCTTCCGGCATGAAATACGGCGACACCCTGAGCGATGATGCGTTCAGCGGCTACGAGTTCGATTATGTCATCTCCAACCCGCCCTTCGGTATTGACTGGAAACGCGAGAAAACGCAGGTGGAAACCGAAGCGAAACTCGGCTATGATGGTCGGTTCGGCCCCGGCCTGCCCGCCATTTCGGATGGACAGATGCTGTTTATGCTCAACGGCGTGAAAAAGCTGAAGGACGGCTCTGGCCGCATGGCCATCATCCAGAACGGTTCCTCTCTGTTCACCGGCGATGCCGGCAGTGGTGCGTCCGAAATCCGCCGCTACCTCATCCACGGGGATTTTGTGGAAGCCATTGTGCAGCTGCCCACCGACCTGTTCTACAATACCGGCATTTCCACTTACATCTGGGTGCTGACCAAGGGCAAGCCCATGCACCGCAGCGGATGGGTGCAGCTCATTGACGCCAGCAAGTGCTTCGTGAAGCGCCGCAAGAACATCGGCAGCAAGCGTGTTGACCTGAGCGACGCCTGCATCGACCTTATTTTGCAGGCATACGAGGGATTTGAGAATCAGACCTACACCAACGGTGACCTCGTGGTAGAGTCGAAGGTATTTGCCAAGGACTTCTTCGGCTTTACCAAGGTGACGGTGGAGACCGCACAGGCCGACGAAAGCGGCAAGCCCATCCTGAAACGGGGCAAAAAGCAGCCGGTCAAGGGTGCATCCGACAGCGAGATCATTCCGCTGAACGAAAACATTGACGATTACATGGCAAAAAATGTCCTGCCCTACAACCCGCTGGCCTATATCGACCCGGCAAAGGATAAGATTGGCTACGAGATCCCGTTTACCCGGCTGTTCTATAAGTTTGAAGCCCCGGAATCCTCCGCTTCTATCTTTGAGGACATCAAGGCACTGGAAGCCAAGGAAACCATTCTGATGAAGGAGCTGTTTGGAAATGCGTAAAATGAAGGATAGCCGCGTGGCGTGGCTGGGTGAAATCCCAGAAAATTGGAAAGTAGTACCGCCCAAAGCGTTATTTCGTTTGAGAAAAGAGAAAGCCGCACCCGGTGCTCGTCAGCTTACAGCAAGCCAGCAGCATGGCATTATTTATCAAGATGATTATATGGCTTTGACTGGAAGCAGAGTTGTGACCGTCGAAAAAGATTTTAGCATCCTAAAACGGGTGGAAAAGGGTGACTTTGTTATCAGCATGAGGAGTTTTCAAGGCGGCTTGGAATATAGCGAAAATGCAGGTTCCATTAGTTCTGCCTATGTAATGCTGATTCCTAATCTGGAATACATTGTTCCTGAGTTCTATAAGTGGTTGTTTAAGTCGCCTACTTATATCACTGCCCTGCAGTGTACCTCGAATTTGATTCGTGATGGACAGGCTCTGCGCTACAATAACTTTGTACAGGTTCCATTATGTATTATTCCCAAGGATGATCAAAAGAAAATCGCTAGTACATTGGGCGAAAAATGTCAACAAATAGACGACCTGATTTCCAACGTGCAGGCGCAGATTGAAAAACTGAAAGCCTACAAGCAAAGCCTGATTACCGAGGTTGTCACAAAGGGTCTTGACCCCAATGTGCCCATGAGGGATAGCGGTGTGGAGTGGATTGGGAAGATTCCGAAACACTACGATGTTATTCGAATGCGATACCTTATCAATAACTATAAGGCTGGTCCTTTTGGAAGTGCTTTGATTACTGATCAGCTACAATCAGATGGAGACATTCTTTGCTATACACCCGAACATATTGCAAATCAAAGCACAGAAAGCAATAAAAATCTGTATCTGCCGGAGAACCGCCGAAAAGAAATGTCACAATTTTTTGTATCAGTAGGAGATATCATTTTTCCTATTGTCGGCTCACTTGGGCGAGCAATGGTTATAACTTCGGATATGCCAGCAGGAATCATAAATCAGCGCCTTGCAAAATTTTCGATTGATGCTAAAAAAATGGATATCAACTATTTCATGTGGCTTTTTGCAAAAAGTTCGTTTTTTCATCCTTTTATTGATTTGTTCCAGCGTGGCTCGATCATTGTCAACTTAACCAAAGCCATTATCTATGATATGCCGATGATTGTTCCTCCTACTTTAGAGGAGCAGAAAATAATTGCGTCGTATCTTGACACAAAATGTGCCGAAATCGACCAGCTGATTGCCGTTAAGCACTCCAAAATCGAGAAGTTGGAGCAATACAAGCGTTCCCTCATTTACGAGTACGTTACCGGAAAGAAGGAGATCTGCTGAGTGGAAACAAGCCTTACAGATATTAAAAAGCAGTATGAGAAGCTGAAAGCCATTATTGGCGATGAAGATAGTTTTGATCTTTCGGATGAAGATGCCCTCCGTTGTCAGGATGCGTTAAAACTGATGAAAGAGAGAAGTTATATCCTTGATGCCAGTTCGTTAAGTACGATTTCATATCTCAAAGCGGCAGAATGGGACGGCTTCGAGGACTGGCTGGACGAGATGATAAAAGAATCCAAGCGTTTGAGCCGCCGGGAGTGTACGATTGCCATTGTCAGTGCCGTGATTGGCGCAGCTATCGGCCTGATTCCTACGATTATTGGCGCATTGTGTTGATTTATCTGTCTATGCAGTGTTATGATAGATGCAATATACTCAGAGTCAAAAAGTTTTTAGCAAGAATGCGCTTAAAATTGCAGGTCAAATCAAAAAGTAAGGAGCCATCATGGACAAAAGTGAGAAACGGTTCGAGCGGGACATTGAAGCCTTTCTGATCTCTCCGCAGGGCGGGTATGTGCAGTTCAACGGGCAGGATGCCGACGGCAACTGGGTACATAACCGTCAGCACGATGTGGCAAGGTGCATCTATATGGATGTGCTGTGCGAATTTATTGCAAAGACCCAGCCCAAAGAATGGGCAAAATATACTCGGTACTACGGCGACAAGGCAGCAGAAAAGCTGTATCACCGGCTGGAGACCACCATTACCAATCAGGGTTTGCTCCATGTCCTGCGCAACGGCATCGAGGATATGGGCTGCAAACTGCGGGTGTGCTACTTTAAGCCGGAATCCCGGCTGAACCCCGAAGCAATGGAACGCTACGAGGCCAATATTCTGGGCTGCACCCGGCAGTTCCGCTATTCCACGGGCAACGCGAACACCATTGATATGGTGCTTTCGGTCAACGGTATCCCGGTGGTTGCACTGGAACTGAAAAATCAGCTCACCGGGCAGGACTGCGCCTGTGCAATCAACCAATACAAGAATGACCGCAGCTCCAAGGAATTTGCATTTCGTCCCAACCACCGTTTTCTCGTTTATTTTGCCGTTGACCTCTATGAAGTGTGGATGACGACCCAGCTTGCGGACGGCAGCACACGGTTCATGCCCTTCAATCAAGGTACCAACGGTGCAGGCCGGAGCGGTGGTGCCGGCAACCCGGCAAACCCGAACGGTTATGTTACCAGCTATCTGTGGGAAGAAGTTTTGCAGCGGGACAGCCTGCTGGATCTGATCCAGCGGTTCATTTCCAATGTAAAGGAAAAAGAAACCGAGGAAAAGAACGGCGTGGTGAAAACCATCACAAAGGAAAAGATGCTTTTCCCGCGGTATCATCAATACGATGTTGTGCGGAAAGTGCTGGCCGATGTAAAGCAGAACGGCCCCGGCAAAAATTATCTCATCCAGCATTCGGCGGGTTCGGGCAAGTCCAACTCCATTGCATGGATCGCCTATCGGCTGGCATCCGTCCATGATGACAATGACAACAGCATTTTTGATTCGGTTATCGTTGTCACCAACCGTGTGGTACTGGACAGCCAGTTGCAGGACACCATCAACAGCTTTGAGCATCAGGCAGGACTGGTGGAAGCCATTGACGATAAAAAGAACTCTCACACCCTTGCCGAAGCGATCAACGACAAAAAGCGCATTATCATCTGCACCATCCAGAAGTTCCTCTTTGCCAAGAAGGATATGGAAATATTCCGGGGGCGCAAGTTCGCCATCATCATTGATGAAGCCCATCAGGGACAGAACGGCGAGAGTGCAAAATCGCTTCGCCGCAGCCTGATCGACATGGATGTTGCCACAAAGGAATACGCTGCCGAGGCTGGGATTGCGGAGGAGGATGTAGACCTGACCGACGACTATATCAACGAAATCATCGGACAGGGTCGGCACGAAAACCAGTCTTTCTTTGCCTTTACCGCTACCCCGAAAGGGCAGACCATCGAAAACTTTGGTACGGAGGTCGGCGTAAAGCCGGATGGCGAACCCATCAAGGCACCGTTCCATGTCTATTCCATGCGGCAGGCCATTGAGGAGCATTACATTCTGGATGTGCTTTCCAACTACACCACTATCAAGGAAGCATTCAAGCTAATTCGTGTGTCGGAGGACAACCCGGAGCTGATCGAAGGGCAGACCTCCCGCGCACTGTTCAAGTATTACAAGAAGCACGGCTACACCATCGCCCAGAAAACCGAGATGATCATGGCAAACTTTCTGGAGAACTGCCGCTATCAGATTGATCGCAAGGGCAAAGCCATGATCGTTGCAGACAGCCGTGCCAACGCCGTACGCTACTATCTCGCTATCAAGCGTTACATTGAGGCCCACCCGGACGAATGCACCGGTTGTGATGCCATGATTGCCTTCTCTGGTGAGATTACGCTGGAAGATTACCCCAGCGATAAGCCGTTTACTGAGGCAACTATGAACCTTGACGAAAAGGGGCGGTACATTACTACAGACAAAAAGTTCCGTCAGGCGTTCCACAGCAACCAGTATAATATTCTGGTGGTTGCCAACAAGTATCAGACCGGCTTTGACGAACCGCTGCTGCATACCATGTATGTGGACAAGAAGCTGCGGGATGTGACCGCCGTGCAAACGCTTTCCCGCCTGAATCGTACCCATCCGGGCAAAAACAGCACCTTCGTTCTCGATTTTGAAAACACCGAGGAGGATATCCGAGACGCATTCCTGCCCTATTACGAAACAACCATTCTGGAGGGCAGCACAGACCTGAACAAAGTATATGATCTCCGTAACAAGATCCGTGATTATATGCTCTACAACATGGACGATGTGGAGACCTTCAACGCATTCATGGCTGCACAAGCAGGCAAAAAGCAGGATGCCGCTGCCCTCGGACGGCTGACCGGGATGTTCCGCCCGGTGATCACACGGTATCAGCAGTTGACCGAAGAGGAACGCTATGCCGCACAGGATTATGTGCGCAAATTTAATGGAGCCTACTCCTACATCACGCAGCTGGTGCGGCTCCATGATAAAGACCTGTTCAATGAGTATCAGTACACGCTGCACCTTGCCCGCCTTCTGCCACCTGCCGGAGAAAACGAGATCGTGGATGTGGAGGACAAGATCAAGCTGGAATATGCATCCCTGACCGAAACGTTCAAGGGTGCAATCGTTCTGGACGAAAAACCGACGATCCTCACGCCCACCAGCGGCATGACCCCAAAGGTGCCGAACAAGAAGAAGGACACCCTGCAAAGCATCATCGACAAAGTGAACGAGCGGTTCAACGGCAACTTTACGGACTCTGACCGAGTGATCATCAAGGGCATCTACCAGATGTTCATGAAGGATTCGGATGTTAAGAAGTTCAAGAAGTATGCCAAGGACAACAGCACGGAGATGTTTGTACAATCGCTGTTCCCGGATAAGTTCAAGGACATCGTGACCCAGTGCTTCCTTGATAACAACGATTCCTTCTCCAAGCTGTTCAATGACCCTGACTTCTACCAGAAAGTGCAGGATGCCATGGCGGCGGAACTGTATAAGGCTCTGCGGAAGGATTGAGGCTTCCATGTACCCCTTGTAAAGTTCTCCTGCGCCGCTATGATGCAACCATAAGCTTTCCCTTCCGGTTACACAGCCATAATAAAATGCCCAAAAGAAAACTGAGATAGACTTCCCATAAAAGGATGCCTATCTCAGTTTTGTTATATGGGGGATATCTTCTATCCTGTATTCTTTTACCGGAACAGTTCTTTTTCTGCTCCAAAAGCACTGTCAGCACCCGTTCTTTCAACAAATAGCGGAACTGTGGTGGATAATACGGAAGATAAAATCAGACGATTTCCAGCCATTTATGATCCTCCGCCATTCTGCCCTGCGTTTTCTCAACCAGTTGCACCGGGTCATACTCTGACACGCCAACTTCCTTCAGATAATAGTCCAGCCCGCAGCTGGTCTTTGGAATGCAGCGGTCTGCCAGAAAATTCAAAAAATCTTCCCATGTAGGTGTTTTATTCACACCAAATGCCGTATCCAGAACCGATGCCACTCTGTTTTCCACACAAACCTGCTTCGCAGTGAAGTCTGCAAGTGCCACCGTGCAAAGTGTATTTTTATCGTAATAACGATATTCTTTCAGTTGATGTCCCTGCTGCTGCGCCTTGCTGCGGAATTGTTTCAGGTCCGTTGTCGCAGCAGCTTATATCACGATTTTTTCTCCATCAAAAGAAAGTTCCAGCCGGTCATCTTTGGATACTCCGAGAGCACTAAGCCAGCCTGCCGGAAGATTGACAGAATACTTCTCAGCATTTTTGCTGGCATTCCCTCCTGCCTTCCGGGTCATAATTTTCACGACACGCTGTTCCATTTTCTCATCTCATTCCTTTTTAAATATATCATATTGGCCGCCAATATACAAGTTATTGATTCAATTTTTCTTCGTATTCTGATGGATGCATCGCTCTTTTTATTTTCTGAATAACTCACACAGATATTATAATCGTGAATTCCAAAGCCTCTAAGTCGAAAGACTCAGGGGCTATTTTTATGTCTGGAGGTGATTTTTCGTGTTGTTCCGTATCATCGTTGTTATCATCACTATTACGTTTTCATTCTAAGCTGCATCTGCACAGAAAGGAGAAGCCCCTATGTACTTTTTACCTGAGCTCATTCAGAAACTTGGCACGGTACTTGTTGAAGTCCTCGTGCTGATCGCTGAAGAAGTCGAAAAGAAAAACTAACGAAAACAAATCGAAAAGGAGATTTTACTATGTCTGCAAATGTTGAAACCATGTTCTCTGTCCGTGAGACCCCTTGGCATGGCCTTGGCCGCATCGTGATGGATGCCCCTGCAAGCCGTGAAGCATTGGAACTGGCTGGTCTGGATTGGCAGGTAGAGAGCCGTAATATCTATTCCGGCACGGGTGCTATGATCCCCGGCTATCGTGCCAATGTCCGCAACACCGATGAAGCTGTTCTGGGCGTGGTGTCTGACCGCTACCGCATTGTGCAGAACGAAGAAGCGTTCCAGTTCACCGATGACCTGCTGGGTGAGGGCGTTACTTATGAAACTGCTGGTTCTTTGCAGGGCGGCAAGAAGGTCTGGATGCTGGCGAAGCTGCCGGAGAAGTACATCATCGCCGGAGATGAAGTGACCCCCTATCTTGTGTTCTTCAACAGTCACGATGGCAGTTCTGGTGTAAAAGTTGCCATGACCCCGGTTCGTGTGGTCTGCCAGAACACCTTGAATCTGGCTCTGGGTACTGCAAAGCGCATCTGGACTGCCCGCCACACCGAAAATGTTCTGCTCCGGGTGCAGGATGCCCGTGAAACCTTACAGCTTGCCAACAGCTACATGGGAGAGTTGGGCAAAGGTATCCATGAGCTGACCACCATCAAGCTGCCTGACCGCAAGGTGCAGGAGTTCATCAACGAGTTTTTCCCTGTCACTGAAGATCTGACCGATGGCCAGCGGAAGAACAACCTGCGCTTGCAGGAAGATTTGAAGGCTCGCTATTATAATGCACCCGAT
>OFMT01001073.1_pt1 | contig 21235 bp, 16 predicted proteins | sample 1541891 | NCBI WGS metagenome assembly OFMT01 (sample SAMN04209230, study PRJEB22552) | human gut metagenome | biome: gut; material: feces | host: Homo sapiens | place: USA: Oklahoma | reverse complement strand
ACATTATTAATGTCGAATATATTAACAAGTCACCAATGTATCTGTTAAGCCAAAAGAAATCTCTCACAACAAAGCACTATTAGGCGTTATGTTCTTTAGTTTAATTGGGATGATCGGAGCTTCTGTTGTGAATGGATTAAATACATATCTTTATAAAGATTATTTTGGAAATATTAAAATTCAAGCTGTTTCAGGTATGTTAAGTGTTTTATATGCTGTTATTGCCTTTGCGATTACTCAACCATTAGCTAATAAATTTGGTAAAAAAGAATGGTGCTGTATGGGAGCTGGATTTGCCGCTGTTGTATTTGGCGTATTGTTCTTTATTCCACTTCACAATCCAGTGATGTTTATTGTTATTAATGGTATTTGTTTCTTAGGTGCATCAGGTATGCAAGTATTGGTTTGGGCAATGGTAAATGATTCAATCGATTACCACGAATTAAAGACAGGTGAAAGAAATGAAGGTATTGTGTATTCTACATATTCATTCTTCCGTAAATTAGCAAGTGCAATTTCTGGAAGTTTATCAAGTTTTGTTCTAGGTGCGATTGGCTATAATGTAACAGCAGGGGCAATTCAAACGACACAAGTTGTCAATTCAATTTGGAAAAGCTACACAGGAATTTACTTTGTAGGATATGGCTTGGCTGTTGCGGTATTATACTTCGTATATCCACTAACAAAGAAGAAAACGGCTGAAATGCTTGAAGAATTAAAAGTTCGTCGTTCTTCAAAGGAGAATGCATAATTTATGAATATCTTGCAAGTTGAATTTAAAAACCGCTCGGGTCATACTCTGCGTGGAGTTGTGACTTTGCCAGATATAGAAGGACCCGTACCATTTGTGGTCCATCTACATGGTTTTGGTGGCAGTTGCAGTGGTTATAAATCCATGTATACACATATGTCGCGTGCTTTGGCAAAGCAAGGAATTGGTAGTGTACGATTTAGCTTTTATGGAAATGGCGAAAGTGATGGCGAATTTGAAGATATGAGTTTTGACGGTCTATATGAAGACACAGAAGATATCTTTGCGTGGGCTGCTAAACAGCCTTATGTTGATGCAGAAAAGATTTTCCTTTCCGGACAAAGTATGGGTGGATATATTGCCGCTTCTTGTGGACCTAAAATTCAGCCATATGGTTTGATTCTATTATGTCCAGGAGCGGGTATGTGGTTTGGCTGTGCTCAAAACGCAGATGCCGTTATGCAGACAGGAAAAGATTATGCAGATGTGGAAGGACTATGTTACAAGATGTCATTTAATTATGAAATGGCAAAACATCCAGATCCTTTTACAGAAGCGACAGGATTTAATGGTCCCGTATTGTTAGTGCGTGCTGCTGATGATAAATTGGTCGATGATAAAACGCTTAAGCGTTACGCAAAGGTGTATCAAAATGCGCAATGTCATACATTAGAAAAAGGTGGACATAACTTTGCATCATTACCAGCTCGTGCAGAAGTAGAAGAAGTGGTTGCTTCTTTTATCTACAAGCATATTTAGAAACAATAGGAGGTTTTCTATATGGAAAATAAAATTTTAATGCCCATTGAAATTAAAGGACAGACATTTAAAAATCGTATCATGTTTCCACCGTTGACAACGGGTTATGAAAAACATGGAATGATCAGTGAACAAGATTTGGGATTTTATACTCGTCTTGCGAAAGGTGGAGTTGGCTATATCGTTTTAGGGGATGTAGCTCCTATTAATAGTTTTTCACCAACTCCTAAACTATATGATGATAATTTGATTCCTGCGTTTAAAGAACTTGCGGATAGTGTTCATGCGTATGGAACTAAACTTGGGGTTCAAATCTTTCATCCTGAATATGATGCAGAAGTAATCAATGATTTGTTTAACCAGAAAAAATTTGATGAAATGCGTAAACGCCTGCACCACGATATGATGTATTTTACAGATGAAGTTAGTGAAGAAACACTTCTTTCAATCATTGATAAAATGTGTGCTTGTGCGATTCGTGCTCAAAAAGCAGGTGTAGATGTTATTCAAATTCATGGAGATCGTTTAACAGGCTGTTTATGTTCGAAACAAATGAATCATCGTACAGATAAATTTGGTGGTAGTCTAGAAAATCGTGCACGTTTTGCCAGAATGCTTGTTCGTGCCATTCGTAAAGCAGTTCCAGATATGATTATTGATTATAAGCTTTCAATTGTGACACCACAACGTGGTAAAGGTGGTATTGATGAAGAAGATGCAGTAGAATTCGCAAAATGGCTAGAAGAAGATGGTGTGGATATGTTTCATGTTGCGCAGGCAAACCATACAGGGAATATGGCAGATACAATTCCTCCAATGGGTGTACAGCCATACGGATTCTTTGTAGATATTGCTGGAAACATTAAAAAAGCTGTAAATGTACCGGTTAGTGCAGTTGGACGTATAATTGATGCCAAAATGGCAGAACGTGTAATTGAAAGTGGTATGGCAGATATAGTTGCGCTTGGACGTCCATTATTGACTGATCCAGACTGGGGTGAAAAAATTGCGGCTGGAAAAGCTTGCGATATTCGTCGTTGCATTAGCTGTAATAAAGGTTGCACAGATGCGATTCAAAACCGTGAATTCTTATCTTGTGTCTTGAATGCAGAAAATGGTTATGAAAATACACGTCGAATCACACCTTGTGAAAAGAAGAAAAAGGTGGCTGTGATTGGTGGAGGTCCTGCTGGTTTAGAGGCAGCTCGTGTTGCAGCTTTAAGAGGACACGATGTAACTTTGTTTGAGAAGACAACAACATTAGGTGGACAATTAAATATTGCGTGTGTTCCACCACGTAAAGAAGAAATGCGACGTGCAACTCAAGACTTGGTTCGTGCCGTAATAAATGCGAATGTACATTTATGTCTGGCTCATGCACCTAGTGTGAAAGAATTGAAAGAAGCAGGATTTGATACAGTAATCAACGCGGTAGGTGCACACAGTTTTGCTCCTAAAATTTCAGGCATTGAAAACGTGAATGTATTAGATGCATGGAAAATTCTTGCTGGTGAACAACAAGCTTATGGTACAGTTGCCGTGATTGGCGGTGGTATGGTTGGTTGTGAAACAGCTGAATATTTAGCGTCTAGAGGATGCAAGGTTTCTGTGATTGAAATGATGGATAAAATTGCAGCACAAGAAAGCAGCACTATTCTTCCGACTTTGATGGAAAACTACAAAAAATATGGTGTGGCACAATATCCGAGTCACAAGGTAAAGGAATTTAAATTGAATTCTGTTATTTGTGAAAATAAAGATGGTGAAGAAGTTAAGATTTTATGCGACCACATCGTTCTTGCGATGGGAGCACGTTCAAATGAATTTGATGTTTCTTCATTAGAAGACGCAGGAATTGAAGTTTATTCTGTCGGGGATGCCGCACAAAAAGCATCTGATATTTCAAATGCGATTCGTACAGGATACGATACAGCTTGTAAGATATAATTGTAAATTGGTTTAAAAGTCAAGGACAAAGATCTTATGGTTCTTGTTAAATGAGTGTCATAATTTGTGATGCTCATTTTTTCTTGGATGATATAATAAAATGACTTTGAAAGGATTGAAAAAATGGTATTTCTTTTATTAGTATTAGGTATGGTCCTTTTAATGAAGGGTGCAGACTTGTTTGTGGATGGCAGTGCAAGTGTGGCTCGTAAGTTAAAAGTGCCTTCAGTTATTATTGGTTTGACAATTGTAGCACTTGGAACAAGCTTACCAGAAGCGAGTGTGAGTATTACAGCTGGTTTAATGGGCAGTAATGAAATTGCGATTTCAAATATTGTGGGTTCTAATATTTTCAACACTTTGGTTGTGGTTGGAACAAGTGCAGTGATCACTCCATTTTTAATGGATAAGGATATTTTGAATCGTGATCTAAAAATCAATATTTTAGTGAGCATCTTACTTTCTATTTTTGTGTTAAATGGAATGCTGAATCGTTTTGAAGGAATTATCTTCTTGGTGGGTTTAGTTTTGTTTATTTTAAACTTGATTCGCAGCGCTAAAAAGAATCGTGTTGAGGATGAGGAAGTTGAAACTTTATCAGGAATCAAATGCTTGATTTATATCGTGATTGGAGTTGCGTGTATTATCTGGGGTGGAGACATCACTGTAGATAGTGCAAAACAGATTGCAGCTATGCTTGGTATGAGTGATACGTTGATTGGTTTAACTGTCGTATCTATTGGAACTTCATTGCCTGAGTTAGTAACAAGTGTTGTTGCGGCAAGAAAAGGTGAGAGTGGTTTATCTTTGGGTAATGCGATTGGAAGTAACATTATGAATATTTTATTTATTTTGGGTGCTTCAAGTACAATTCATCCAATTGCGGCTACTTCACAGAATATTATTGATACTTTTGTCTTGATTGGTATTTCTCTATTGATTTATGGTATTGCGAAAAAGGGAGATACGATGACAAGAAAAAAGGGGGTCTTTACGATCCTCGTATATGTCATTTATATGATTTATATTATTGTGCGCTAGGCTTGTCCTAGCTTTTTTTTTTTCCTTGGGAAAGAATAGCTCGAATGGAATCGAAAAGAATGGGTTTATATTCTTCGATAGGAAGGGGTTGACTGTGAAGAATACTGTTGTAGCAAGTACTTCCTGTAAGTTCAACTATTAAGTAGAGTATGACTTCTGAATTTTCAAATTCATATCCATTTGCGGTTGCGATTTCGTTAAACTCTTTTATAAGATTGAAACTATCATTATCAATAGCCGTATTTAATTGGGCATGGAACACGCCCCAAGATAGGTTTCTTTCAACGAATTTTAAAATCAATGGATTGTTTTCTAATCGAATCAATACTTGATTAATCAAGAAGATAACAGAGTCTTCAAAATTACGAATATCATTCTTTTCTAATTGTTTGTGGGCTTCTTCAAATAGGCGATGTGCTTCTTTTTGAATTAGAATATCGCGTATTTGGTATTTATCTTTGAAATAAAGATAGAATGTTCCTTTTGCGACTCCTGCGTTTTTTACAATATCATTAACAGAGACATTTGTGATGTCTTCTTTTGTGAATAGATTAAAGGCAGCCTGTAAGAGGTTGTTTTCTTTTATTTTCTTGTTTTCGATTATCTTACTTTTCATGCTTATCACCATCCTTATTATAAACAATAATTTAGAAAATACAAATAAAAATGACCGATTGAACATATTAAAACAATTGTATATTGGGAATTTTAAAAAAATAAAACAAAAATATTGACTAGCGGTCAGTTTAGTACTATACTCTTCACGTAGTAAAGGAAAGGATAGAAAAAAGGTGATTCGATATGGATAAGATGTCAAAATGGATAGTTAAATATCGTAATATGATTTTGGCTGTGGCCATTGTTCTTTTGATTCCAAGTGCAATTGGTTATTTCAATACAAATATTAATTACGATTTATTATCTTATTTACCTTCGACTTCAGAATCTATGAAAACACAAAAGATTCTTGGAGATGATTTTAACTTATCGAGTGTAGACTTCTTGGTTGTCAACAACAAGACGGATCAAGAGGCCGCAAAAATTAAGGAAGAGATCAATAAAATTGATGGAGTTGAAAAATGTATTTGGAGAGATGATGTATTAGATATTTCAGTTCCAAAACAGGCAATTCCAGAAAGAATTCAAGATATGCTTTATTCTGGCAACAGTACAATGATGATTGTTACATTTAAAGAGCCAACATCGTCAATGCGTACAATGAATGCGATTAGTAAAATAAAAAAATATACAAAAGATGATTGTTACTTAGGTGGTATGTCAGCCATCAGTGAAGATACTAAAGATCAAACAGAACACGATACGCCAATCTATGCAGGTATTGCGGTTGTATTATGTATGATCGTATTGTTCTTAGGATTAGAGAGTACGATTGCTCCAGTTGTATTTATGTTAGGAATGATTTTCCCAATCGTTTATAACTTTGGTACAAACGTATTCTTGGGTGAAATTAGTTATATCACAAAGGCTTTGGCCGTTGTATTACAGTTAGCTGTAACATTGGATTATTCCATCTTCTTATTACATAGATATCAAGAAGAAAAACAAAAACTTCCAAATGAAGAGGCTATGGCTAAGGCCATCAAAGCTACGTTTACTTCAATTACTTCAAGTTCAATCACAACAATTGCTGGTTTCGTTGCCTTGTGTGTAATGCAGTTAACACTAGGTAGAGATATTGGTATTGTCATGGCGAAAGGTGTAGTTCTTGGTGTATTATCAACCATCTTTATTTTGCCAAGCTTGTTGATGTTCTTTGATAAGACGATTGAAAAGTACAAACATAAAACAATTTTGAATGAGTTACATAGAGTTCCTCGTTTTGTCATTAGACATTATAAGAAAATTCTTGTTGCCTTCGTATTGATTTTCATTCCATTTGGATATGGTCAGGCACATACAAATATCTATTATGATTTGATTTCTGGTATGCCAGGTGATTTTGCGAGTATCATTGGTACAAATCAGTTAAAAGATAAATTTGATATGACAACAACGCATTTCGTTTTAGTGGATGATAAATTAACGACAAATGAAATTCAGAATATGTGTTCTGAAATCAAAGATTTAAAAGGAATTCATAACGTATTAGCGTATGAAGAGTTTGTGGGTCCAGGACTTGCATCCAACTTTACTCCTAGTGTAGTAAAGGATATTTTCCAAAATGGTGGAAAGAAATTGATCGTTGTGAACAGCGATTATAAAGCTGCAACCAATGAATTAAATACACAGTTAGATAAAATGGATACCATCATTCATAAATATGATAAGAAGGGTATGATTGGTGGAGAAGGAAGTATGACACGTGATTTGATCACAACAACAAATACAGACTTTGCGATGGTTAACGTATTATCTGTCATTATGATCTTTATCATTGTTGCCTTAACATTTAAATCATTTGCACTTCCAGTCATTTTAGTACTAACCATTGAATTTGCGATCACAATCAATATGGGTATTCCATTCTTTACAGGAACTACACTTCCATTTATCGCAAGTATGGTTATTGGAACTATTCAATTGGGTGCCACAGTAGATTATGCCATCTTAATGACAACGCGTTTTAAAGAAGAATTATCGCATGGTAAGAAGGTTAAGGAAGCGGCTTTGATTGCGATGGAAAAATCGAGTGTTTCCATTATGACAAGTGGATTCTCATTCTTTGCCGCATGTATCGGTGTAAGCTTTGTAGCTAAGATGGATTTAATTAAATCATTAGTTATCTTATTAGCGCGTGGTGCATTAATTTCAGTCGTAAGTATCTTATTAGTATTGCCTTCATTGTTGATTTTCTGCCACAAGTTCATTGAAAAGACGACAAAGAATTGGCCAGAATCAAACATGGAAGCGAAAGGAGAATAAATATGAATTTAAATCATACAGTAAAAGTAGTTGGTAGTGTATTGTTGAGTGCAGTTATGGCAGGAAGCATGATGCCTGTGACTGTATTTGCGCAAAGTAATGATGAAAATCCTACAGAAAAAACAGAAACCGTTTATTCTGTATTAAACTCTGATGGTTCAATCAGTGATACAATCGTATCTAGCTGGTTACATGATGAGGATGGAATTAATAATATTAAAGAAACTTTAAACTTAACAGATGTTAAGAACATTAAATCAAATGAAAAACCTTCAAAAGATGGAAATACATATACATGGAATGCGAAAGGTAATGACGTATATTATGAAGGAACAGCCACAAAACAACTTCCTGTGTCTGTTAAGATTCGTTATGAATTAGATGGCCAAGAAATTTCTGCGAATGATATTCAAGGAAAATCAGGACATTTAAAATTAACAATTTCTTTCACAAATAATTATTCACAAGTTAAAAATATCAATGGTAAATCTATTGTGATTCACCCTAGTTATTTAGCTGGTGGTATGTTGAATATGAGTACGGGAAACTTTACAAATGTGAAGTGTGAATCTGGTAAGATCGTAAATGATGGAACAAATGAAATGTTGGCATTTGCGAATATTCCAGGCTTGAATGAAACATTAAAATCTGCAGGTTTAGACAAAGTAAACAATCAATTAGGAATCAGTGATGATGTAACAGTAGAAGCGGATGTCAATGATTTTGATTTAGGATCTATTATGGTTGGTATGACAAATGAAATTGATTTGGCAAGTGAATTAGGTGAAATTGGTTCAGTATCTGAATTAACAGATGGAATTGATCAATTAATCGAAGCGGATGATCAATTGATCGATGGATCAAAACAATTGTATGATGGAACAACTCAATTAAAAGAACAAGCCGCTCCATTAACAGGTTCATCTGATCAAGTAAGACAATTATCTGCAGGTGCTATCCAATTAAATGATGGTGTTAAAGCCTTACAAACAGGATTAACTGCTTATACAAATGGTGTGGATACTTTAGCTGCTGGAAGTCAACAATTATATGGAATTCCTCAAGGTGTATCTCAAATTCAAACTGGAGTTTCAGGTAACTTAGGTCAAGGAAAAACAAATCTATTGGATGGTGCAACTAAATTAAATGAAGGTTTAAAACAATTAAAAGCACAAGTCAATACATTAAATCCAAATGAACTAGATACTATGCAGAGCCAAATCCAAACTGCCATGAATACTTTAGGTGGTATGCAAAAAACTATCACTGATGATAGTGCGAAATTAGGCGGTTTAAGTAAAAGTCTTAAAGATGCATCTGATACATTAACTGCTTTACAAAATGATCAAACTTTAGCAAACCAAATTACACAAGTTGGTAAAGATGTTGCTACTTTAGAAACAAATGTAGAAGAAAACAACAGTAAAATTAAAGATAAAAACACTGAAATTACAAATAAAGTCAATGATATAAATCAAGAAATTTCAAATATTAATAAATCTATTACAAATAAAGTAAATTCGGTTAATGGTGAAATTTCTAGTGCTTATGCTCAAGCAAATGATGCATTAGATGCAGCAGCAAATACGGAAGGATTAGATGAATCAACAAAAGCTGCTATCGAAAGTGCAAAGTCCAAATTAACAAATCAATCTATTCCTGTACCTGAAAATAATCAATGGATTCAGCCGATTGATGCTTCTAGTTTAACTTTGAAAGCTGATTTAGAATCTTTAAGTACAAGTGATCTTCTAAAAGATGCAGGTGAAATTACGAAGACTTTACAAGGTTTGGGCAAAAATTTGGAAGAGATGAAAGGAAAATTAGGAAAAGCCAATGCTGTCTTAGTTGGTGAAGATGGTGAAGGTGGCTTGAAAAAAGATTTAAGTGATGCGCAAGATACATTAAGTAAAATGGATGCATTATTGAGCCAATATACTGATCCAAGTACACCAGATAAAACAAATCCTCAAAACTTCAAAGAATTAGTTACAAAACTACAAGGTGCTGTTGGACAGTTATCTAATGGATCAGAAGCCATCTTAGGTGGTGTTCAACAAGTAAATGCTGGATTAACACAACTTCAAAAGAAATCTCAAGCAGGTATTACTCAAGTAGCTGAGGGAAGTAAAACATTATCTTCAAATAGTGCTACATTAAATGGTGGTGCTAGTGCATTATCAGATGCAACAGGAACACTTGCTGGACAAAGTGGAACATTCAATGAAATGGCTGATGGATTAGATACGTTAGGTGAAGCATTTGAAACATTGAATGATGGTGCTAAACAATTGTATGAAGGTAATGAACAATTCAAGTCTGAAGGATTGGATCAATTAAAAGAAAAGGTTGATTTAGGTGTTGGAGAACTTGAAACATTACAGAGCGTAATGAACGAAATCAAAGCTATGAATAAAGAATATGCTTCTTACTCTGGTGCTCCAGAAGGTGCTACAGTAACGAGTCGTTATGTATTCCGTACTAAGGAAGAAAGTTCTAAATAGTTTATAAAGGTATTCTTCGGAATGCCTTTTTAATTTGATATTCTTTGGTTGGCGTGTTAAAATAAAAGGGAATTTATATGGGGGTATATAATCATGAAACATATTAATACAGTAGATACTCGTAACTTGTGTGAAAGCGCAAAAAATGGTGGATGTGGAGAATGCCAAACTTCTTGCCAATCAGCTTGTAAAACTAGCTGCGGAATCGCTAACCAAGCTTGCGAAAATAATAAAGAAAGTAAGTAATTAAGAAATGCCGAAGTGATTCGGCATTTTTAATGCCGCCTTTAAGGCAGCATTTTTTAAATTTTGAGGAGGAAATATAGATGATTCATCAGTATAAGATGTTTAATCAGAATATTGTATTGGATATTTGTTCAGGAAGCATTCATGTGGTAGATGAAATTGCTTATGATATGATTGCTGAATTTTTAGATAAAGATAAAAACACCTTGGTTTTAGAAATGAAGGAGAAATATCCTAGTGTTGAAACATCTGAATTAGAAGAATGTTACGATCAAATCTTAGAATTAAAAGAACAAGGTCGCTTATTTAGTGAAGATACATATGAGCCAATGGCAGGCCAGTTAAAGGCAAAGACAAGTGGCGTTATTAAAGCTTTATGTCTTCACATTGCCCATACTTGTAACTTGAATTGCTCGTATTGTTTTGCCAGCCAAGGAAAATACCATGGAGATCGTGCATTGATGAGTTTTGAAACGGGAAAACGAGCTCTTGATTTCTTGGTGGAAAATTCAGGAACACGCAGAAACTTAGAAGTGGATTTCTTTGGTGGAGAACCACTAATGAATTTTGATGTGGTTAAACAATTGGTGGAGTATGCTCGCAGTATTGAAAAAGATGCTGGAAAGAATTTCCGTTTTACATTAACGACAAATGGTATGTTGATTGATGATGACGTAATTGAATTTGCGAACAAAGAAATGAGCAATGTTGTATTAAGTTTAGATGGACGTAAAAAAGTGCATGACCGTTATCGTGTGGATTATTCTGGTAAGGGAAGTTTTGATACGATCGTCCCTAAATTCCAAAAGTTAGTAAAGGCTCGTGAAGGTAAAAATTACTATATGCGTGGTACTTTTACTCATGCCAATCCAGACTTCTTAAAAGATGTGCAACAAATGTTAGATTTAGGATTTAGAGAATTAAGTATGGAACCTGTTGTTGCCAAATCCGATGATCCTGCAGCATTAACCCAAGCCGATCGTGAAGTTGTTATGAAACAATATGAAGATTTAGCTAAATTGATGTTGGAATATGATGAGAAGAAAGATCCATTTACTTTCTATCACTATATGATTGATTTAAAAGGTGGACCATGTATTTATAAACGTATTTCAGGATGTGGTTCAGGAACTGAATATATGGCTGTAACACCATGGGGAGATTTATATCCTTGTCACCAATTTGTAGGAGAAGAAGCCTTTAAATTAGGAGACATTTATACGGGTGTCACAAACAAAAAGATTCAGAATGAATTTGCATCATGTAACGTATATGCACGTAAAGAATGTGCAGATTGCTGGGCAAGACTTTATTGTTCTGGAGGATGTGCAGCCAATGCATACCATGCGACAGGATCTGTCAAAGGTGTATATAAAGAGGGGTGTGAACTATTCTGTAAACGACTAGAGTGTGCCCTTGCCGTAGCCATTATTCGTGATATGAAAGAAAATAATCATGAAGACGCCGATTGTTAGTTTTCTAAAATCATATCAAGAAAAATCACCTGTAAGAATGCATATGCCAGGCCATAAAGGCGCTGGCATTCTTGGTTTTGAAGGAATGGATCTTACAGAAATTTATGGAGCTGATGAATTGTTTGCGGCAGAAGGAATCATTAAGGAAAGTGAACAAAATGCTTCAAACTTATTTGGCTGTCCAACCTATTATTCAACCCAAGGCTCTACTTTATGCATTCAAACGATGTGCACGATATTATGCCAAGATGTCAAAAGTAAAGGCAAGAAGCCTAAAATTCTTGCAGGAAGAAATGCGCATCGAAGTTTTATTCATGCGGCTGCACTACTAGATTTTGACATTGAATGGTTATATGGAAATAGTGATTATTTATCTTGTAAGATACATGCAGAGGATTTAGAAAAGGCAATTATTGAAAGTCACCCAACGGCTGTATATCTGACAAATCCAGACTATTTAGGAAATCTTTTGGATATTAAGTCTTTAGCTAGTGTATGTAAAAAACATAATGTACTACTCGCCATAGACAATGCGCATGGTGCATATCTTCGTTTTTTAGAACCGTCTTTACATCCTATTGATTTAGGAGCTGATCTATGTTGTGATTCGGCCCATAAAACATTACCTGTACTTACTGGGGGAGCTTATCTTCACTTAAGTGATTCTTTGAATCAAGTATGGGCTAGTGATGTCAAACATTTTATGGAATATTTTTCTTCTACAAGTCCATCCTATTTAATTATGGCATCTTTAGATGCGGCAAATGAGGTGTTGGATACTGCATTTAAAAAATCCTTGTCTGAATGTATTCAAAGAGTTGATGGATTAAAGAATACTTTGATTCAACATGGATACACGATATTATCTGGTGAACCTATGAAGATAACGATTTCAACGAAAGAGTTTGGCTATACTGGAAATGAAATCGCAAATCTTTTAATGGAATGTGATATCTATCCTGAATTCTATGATTCAGACTATATTGTATTAATGCCATCTCCATATAATACGAAGGATGACTTAAAACGATTAGAGACATGTTTATGTGGAATTGAAAGAAAACCTATTTTAATAAATAAACCACCAAAATTAGAACAATCTAAAAAAGCCATGAATGTGCGTCAAGCTTTATTTTCGTCAAGCATAACATTGGATGTATCTAAATCATTAGGACAGGTATGCTCCAGTGTGACTGTATCTTGTCCTCCTGCGATTCTTCCAGTGATTCCAGGAGAAGTGATTAGTGAGTCTTCTATTGAAGTCATGAAATATTATGGTATTGAAACCGTACGAGTTGTCAAAGAATGACAGCTCTTTTCTTTTGTGTATGTGAAACCGCTAACAATTGAAGTATAATAAAATAAGAAATAAACATACGAAAAGGAGGAGAATCAAATGTTTGACAAATTGTTTGAACCCATACAGATTCGTGGTATGGAATTAAGAAATCGTGTTGTCATGTCTGCGATGGGAACACATGAAAGTGCGGAAAGTGAAGATGGAAAGAGTGTTACAGATAAGCTGATTGCGTATCATGTGGCTCGTGCAAAAGGTGGAAATGGATTAAATACAATTGAAGTTACAAGTGTTGATGCAGCCAGTGCACCTTTTGGATTTTTGTCTATTGCCGAAGACAAATACATTCCAGGATTTAAAAAGTTAAATGATGCCGTGCATGAAGCCGGAGGAAAAACTTGCATTCAATTATGGCAAGGAGGATTAGCCGTAGCTTCAGATCAAACGGCTCAAATCTTAGTGCCCAATGACTTACCATTAAGTCCACAATATACAGTGCCAGCTATCACAAACGAAAGATTACTCGATATAATAGATAAGTTTGGACAAGCTGCAAAACGTGCAGTAGAAGCTGGATTTGATTGTTTAGAATTCCATTGTGCGCATAACTATTTACCACACTCTATGCTTTCAGGAGGAATCAACCATCGAAGTGATGAGTGGGGTGGATCTTTTGAAAACCGTAAGAAATTCCCATTGGAATGTATTAAATCGATTCGTGCCAATATGCCAGAAGATATGCCACTATTCATGCGTGTGGATTGTCATGATGACATGTTAGATGGTGGACTAACGGTTGAAGAAGTGATTGAATTCTGTAAAGATGCTAAAGAATTCGGTGTTGATGTATTAAACATTAGTCGTGGAAATATCTTAACGGCAGCTACACTATATGAAGTGGCTCCAGTGGATATTGAAAATGGATTTAACGTAGAAGATGCTGCGCGCATTCGTAAAGAAACAGGCATGTTGACAATGCCATGTGGACGTATCAATACGCCTGAATTTGCCGAAAAAATCTTAGAAGATGACAAGGCCGATTTAGTTGTCATGGCACGAGCTCAACTTGCCGACGCTAATTTCTGTAACAAGGCCAAAGCTGGTAAAGTCAATCAAATTCGCTATTGTATCGGATGTAACCAAGGCTGCTACGACTCATTCTGTGCATCCTTATATAATCCAGCTATTAAACACATTACTTGTATGCGAAATCCTGGCTTATTAGAAGAGGAAACATTAGGCTTAAAACCAGGATCTGCTTCTAAAAAAGTTGTCGTCTTAGGTGGTGGAATTGCAGGTATGGAAGCGGCTCTAGATTTAAAAGAAACAGGCAATACACCAATTTTATTTGAAAAGAGTGAAAGTCTTGGTGGACAATTCTTATTGGCCGGGGCTATTTCAGCTAAAAAAGACTTTAAGAATGCGGTAGATAAAATGATTTTGGATGTTCAAGAATCTGGAATTGAGGTGCACTTAAATACTGTTGTTACTAAGGAAATGCTAGAAGAAATTAAGCCAGATGCACTCATTGTTGCGATTGGGTCAAGTCCGTTTGTACTTTCAATTGAAGGTAGTGAAAGAGCTATTGTTGCACATGATGTATTGAGTGAAAAAGTAGAAGTGCCAGGTGAAAACGTCGTCATTATTGGTGGTGGTCTTGTTGGTTTTGAAACCGCTGAATTCTTGGCTTCAAGACAAAAGAAAGTCATTATTTTAGAAATGAAAGAAAAAGCTTTACAGGATCTAGGACCATTGCGTCAAATTACAGCGCAGTTTGCGATGGCACAAATGCCAATCACAATTGAAACAAGTGCAACTGTAGAACGAATTGAGGATCATGCAGTTGTTGCCAGTGGCAAAGAATATCCATATGATAGTGTCATTATGGCTGTTGGATCCAAAGCCAACGATACAAGTATGTATGCAGATTTAGGTATTCCTACATACATTGTTGGTGATTGTAAAAAAGCAGGTGTTGCTTTAGATGCATTTAAAGATGCGTATCATGCGGTTTTAGAAATTAATAAGTAGGTAGCGATATGACAACATTATTTGATGAACTTCAAATTGGTTCGATGACCTTAAAAAATCGTACATTTATGGCGCCGATGTCTTTAGAATATGGAGATCAAACGGGAATTCCTACATTACAAGAACAAGCGTATTGGATTGAAAGAGCTAAAGGGAAAGTGGGTTGCATTATTACGGATGCGACAAGTGTGGATCCTAATACACCTTATTTAGGAAATACGCTATGTTTTAGAAGTGAAGAAAGCATTTTGGAATACAAGAAATTTACGGATAAGATCCATGCGTATGGAACAAAAATCATTCCTCAAATTACGCATCCAGGACCAGAAAGCATCTCTTCATTCTTTGGGGTTACACCAATTTCTAGTAGTGGCTATTTAAATTCTATGTATCAACAAACTCGTGAATTAAAAATAGAAGAAATTCCAAACATTATTTCCATGTATGCGAATACTTCTTATCAGGCAAAACAAGCTGGTTTTGATGGAATTGAACTGCATTGTGCTCATGGATATATGCTTCTAGGCTCTTTCTTAAGTCCTTTAAAAAATAAGCGAACCGATGAATATGGTGGCGATTTAATGCGTCGTGCACGTTTATTATTTGAAGTGGTAGAAGCGATTAAATTAAAATGTGGAGATGATTTTCCGATTGTTTTAAGAATTTCTGGATCGGAGAAGATTCCAGGTGGAAGTACAATTGAAGATACACTTCAATTGATACCAGAACTCGAAAAACGAGGTGTGGATGCCTTTGAAGTTTCGGGTGGATCTCAATATGAGTTGCCAAATAAAATTATGCCTAGTCATGGAGAAGAGTGCGCAACTAATTTGAAAGAAGCCGTAAGAATCAAAGAAATCAGTCATGTACCCGTATTGTTGGTGGGAAAGATTAATGATGCGAAATTAGCTCGTTCTTTAGTGGAAGAAGACAAAGTCGATGGTATTGTGCTGGGTCGTGCTTTACTTGCAGATCCAGATTTTGTCAAGAAGACAAAAGAAGATAAAGATGCACAAATTGCACCTTGTACAGGATGCCTTGCAGGATGTGTTGGACAACAAACAAAGCGTTTATGCGGAACTTGCGTTATCAATCCATTCTGTGGTCATGAAATGGAAATGAAGATAGAACCATCTACATCGAATAAAAAAGTGATGATTGTAGGTGGCGGAATCGGTGGATTAAGCGCTGCAAGAATGTGTTCTTTAAGAGGACTTGATGTAGAAGTTTTTGAAAAAAGTGGTGTGTTAGGTGGACAGATCAATCTTGCCAGCAAGATTACCCCGAAAAAAGAAATGCATAAATGGATTGATTATTTAGAAAGTGAATGTCAAAGACTACAAATTCCAGTTCATTTAAATCATGAAGTGAAAGTAAGTGATGTACATGATTTTGATGTGGTACTCGTATGCAACGGTTCTATTCCAAATAGACCCAATGAAAATGCCTGTACAGCACATGATATTTTAGGTGATAAAGTTGATGTACACGGAAATATCCTTGTCGTAGGTGGAGGCATGGTTGGTGTTGAAGCCAGTGAATATATTTGTGAAAAACACCTGGATGCACATGTTACAATTTTAGAAATGAAAAAGAATATTGATGATGGAGAATCTCCTGCAAACTTAGTTCCTACAATGACTCGTATTCAAAGTTTACCAATCAAGGCACTAACAGAAACAAAACTCATATCTGTAGAAGATGGTGTTAAGGTTGAAAAAGGTGGAGAAACACAAAACTTAGGAAAATTTGACTTTATCGTATATGCGACAGGTTCAAAACCAGATCCAAGTCTATATGAAGCTATTCGGGAAACAGGAAAAGAAACATACTTATTTGGTGATGCATCAAGTGTAGCACAAGCTTTGGAAGCGGTTCGTGATGGCGTAAATATTGCTTTAAAACTATAAGGAAAGAAGTGAAGTCTTAATCGGCTTCACTTTTAAATTGATCAATATATTTTTGTACAGAATTTGTCATTTCTTTTGAAAAATCCGAATTGTATTTTCGTTCACAAAAAGCTGTTGCCCATTCGTTTAATGTCTTATTTCCAGCTTTATGGTCAAACATGTTTTTTAATTCTTGTTTGTCTTTTCTATGATATTGATCAACACAAACAATATCTTCTAATTTACAACGCTTTGGCTTTTGTCTTTTAAAATGATCCTCTGCAGGATATCCAAGTACTAACATGCATACAGGGACTACATATTCACTTAGATTTAATAATTCTCTATGAAGATCATGCTGTTCTAGAATGTCACCAATGTAACAAGATCCAATTTCTAAACTTTCGGCTGCTACAACCGCATTTTGTGCGGCAATAGTCGCATCCGTTGTGGCCAATAATAAATCGCCTACGCCTGGTTTTCTTGGATTGCAGTTTTCATAGCTAAATAAATCATACCATTTCTGAAAGTCGGCACAGAAAATTAAAACCATTTTAGCCTGATTAATAAAAGATTGATTATCACACGTTTTAGATAGTGTTTCTTGTAGTTTCTTATCTTGTACATCAATAATTGTATACATTTGTTGGTTTCCTGCACTCGGTGCCTGCATGCAAGCTTCTAATATCAATTTTCTTTCTTCTTGTGATATTTCTTTATCTTTAAAAATGCGACAAGACTTGCGGTCAAATAAACTTTGAATAATTGGATTCATCATAAATCCCCTTTCTTTTGAAAATATTTTACACTAGATATGGTATTATTTAAGTATGAAACTTAAAGAAATTAAGAAAAATGCACATAAAAATGTAAAAACACACTATGCGACCTATTTAGTGTTATGTCTTGCAGCAGTACTTATGGGAAGTGAATTTAGTTCGACTTTATCCCTTTTAAAACAAGATAATGCCAAGAGTGTTTCAGGCCTGTTAATGCACTCTTCTTTTGTGAAGTCGATGACATTTTTACTTCCTGAAGACGTCTTTGGTACAACCAACGGTGTATTTGCACATGTGTTAAATGGAATTACTTCAGGATCTTTTGTGAAGACACTATTTTTAGGTTTATCTACCATTGTTCATTCAAAAGATATTGCGGGTATTTGTTTTGTCGTGATGGGTTTATGCATATCTGTGTTCTATAGAGTGTATATTGTGAATGTATTGCCAGTCATTAATCGCAGACTATTTTTGGAAGGAAGAGTTTACGCAAAACTTCCACTTGATCGATTGGTTTATTTAATGCGAATACGAAAACAGATGCATGTTGCGTTTGTGAAGTTGGTCAAGTCTATAATTTTAACAATTATGAACTTTACCGTTGTAGGAGGCGTTTATTTTTATTATGTTTACTTTTTAGTGGATTATATCTTAGCTGAAAATCCAACAATATCTTTAAAAGATGCACTTTCTTTATCTCGAAATATGATGAAGGGACATAAGTTTGAATGTTTTAAATGGCAATTTTCAATGGCTGGATGGTACATTTTGGATGTTTGTACATTTGGGATTAGTGCTATATTTTATTCGAATATGTATCGTATGGCTGTGATGAGTGAATTTTATACACTAAGAAGAAAAGAATTTCAAAGTGCTATCTTAAATGATACGTATTTATTTGAAAAACCAAGTAGTGCTTTGATGCGTAATACGTATTCGGATGTAATTGCGGCATTGAATGCGAAAAATCCAATAGAAAATGTGTATACGGGCGTAAAAAAATTCTTGTGTGATAATTTTGGGATCATCTTTCATTTGAGTTCAAAAGAAAAACAATATGAGAGATATACCTATAATAAAATGGAAGCTGAAACTATGATTACCGAAGTGTATTTATTATGTTATCCAGTAAGGCTATCTCCAATTGAAGAGGAGTATAAGAAGTCAAATCTTCGTGTTTTACATCCAAATCGAAATTATACAGTAACATCTATTTTAGTCTGTTTCTTCTTTATGTGTTTTGTTGGATGGATCTGGGAAGTGAGTCTATCAATGATTAGCTATGGATGTTTTGTGAATCGCGGCGTTTTACATGGCCCGTGGATTCCTATTTATGGTTTTGGCTGTGTTTTGATTTTACTTTTATTAAAACGATTTAGAATGCGTCCCAAAGTTGAATTTAGTATGGCCGTACTTCTTTGTGGATGTATTGAATACTTTACTGGTTTCTTTTTAGAGCTTACGCATAATGGTCAAAAATGGTGGGATTATACAGGCTACTTCTTAAATCTTCATGGAAGAATTTGTGCGGAAGGCTTATTGGTGTTTGGCATTGGTGGTATGGCTTTTGTCTATGTGATTGCGCCATTAATTGATAACTGGGTTAAAGAACACTTAAATAAAAAATTATCTGCTGCATGTTTGGTTTTACTTCTTTTATTTGGTGCAGATGTTGTTTATTCGCACTTTGAACCTAATGTAGGAGAGGGTGTGACTCAATGATAAAAAAGTTAAATGGAAATCAAATCAAGATGATTGCGATCATTGCGATGTTTATGGATCATTTCGCAACTACATTTTATCCGAATTATGAAAAGTATTGGTGGCTTTTATTGATTCATTTAATTGGACGAGTGGCAGCACCTATCATGTGGTTTATGGTGGTTGAAGGCTATACACATACGCATTGTTTAAAGAAATATTTAGAAAGATTATTGATTTTTTCAATTATCGCTCACTTTGCGTATAACTTCTGTTTTGGCATTTCTTTGATTCCATTAAAGGATTCTATGCTAAATCAGACAAGTATTATATGGTCATTATTCTTGTCTGTGATTGGTTTATGGGTGGAAGATCAAGAATGGAAAGACGTAAAGAAAATAGGTTGTATTCTAATTCTTTGTTTATTGGCATTTCCAAGTGATTGGTCATGCTTTCCAGTTCTTTGTACAAACCACATTTATAAAAATCGAGGGAATTTAAAAAAACAAGTCTTAGGTATGGCCTTATATATTTCCATGTATGTAATAGTCTATTGTCTATGTATTGATGTAGTTTATGGTTTATTACAGTTTGGAATTATTTTAGTCTATCCAATTATGTCTTTATATGATGGAACAAGAGGAAAGAGTACTTTTATGAAATGGTTCTTCTATTGGTTCTATGTAGGACATTTAATTTTGTGTGGATTGATTCGTGTGATGATGTAGAGGTAAAGAATGGATGAGTAAAAAAGTACGTAGAGTGCCAGTTGTTCTTGATGCAGGTGAAATTAAAGATTTACCACAGGAAGATATACGAATGATTTTAAGAGGAGCTGATGAATTGATTTCAACTGGTGGAAGAAGTATGCTGGCTAAAATATTAAAGGGTTCAAAGGATAAAACGATATTCAAGTATAAATTAAATGAATGTCCTGCTTATGGATACTATCAGGATATGAAATTAGATGATATCAGTAAATGCATTGATTGGATGATTAAGGAAGATTATCTTAGAATTGAATATGATTATCGCCTACCTTTATTGGTATTTTCTGAAAAAGTGGTACTATGTCAAGAAAAAGGACTCCTAAAATAGATAAATTTTAAATTCTAATGCTTTGAATAATAATTATTCTCATATTGATTTGGCGATTCATAACCGCAATGACTATGAATTCGTATTGTGTTGTAGAATGTTTCAATATATTCGAAACACAAGTCATATGCATGATCATAATCATAAATTAAAGTACGATTTAACCATTCTCTTTTTATTACTGAATGAAAAGATTCTATGCATGCATTGTCCCAAGGTGTGCCTTTCTTTGAATAACTTAGAATCAATCCTTTGGTTAATTTTTTATAAAGTTTGCTTGTATAATGTACTCCTCTATCTGAATGAATAATTACAGGATCTGCTGTTTTTCTGCGCTTTCTAGCCATCTCTATACATTTCAACACTTCTTCCACTTCCAGTGTCTTTGATAACGTCCATGCAATTATTTTTCTTGAGTATAGATCCATTACACTTGTAAGGTATACAAATCCTTCCAAGGTAAATATATACGTTATATCTGTACACCATGCCTCATTTGGCTTGCTTGGTGAAAAGTCTCTTTTTAATATGTTATGCAGCTTTGTTGAAAAATCACTATCAAAGGTTGTTTTTACATATGGCTTAATGTAACAGGCTTTGATACCCATTTCTCGCATATATACGCCTACTGTTCTTTCCGATATTTTTTCACCTTGTTTTTGCATCTCTTTTGCTATCTTTGGTGCACCATAAATTTGATGATTATCGTCATATATAGCTTGAATTGTTTGAATTCTATTTTTCTTTGATATAGATTGCTTGCTAGGTTTTCGATGCAAATAATTGTAATATCCTGATTTTGACAAATGTAGCTTACTTAGCACTCCAGTCACT
>OFMT01001060.1_pt1 | contig 21479 bp, 16 predicted proteins | sample 1541891 | NCBI WGS metagenome assembly OFMT01 (sample SAMN04209230, study PRJEB22552) | human gut metagenome | biome: gut; material: feces | host: Homo sapiens | place: USA: Oklahoma | reverse complement strand
GCATGGACTGGGGTTAAGATGTTTACATTGCAAATATAATAATAATGTACACACGCGCAAAGGAAATTGGGGGAAAAGTGATGGCTGGGGGTGAAAATAATGTCAATAGTCTGGCAGTAGCTAACATGCACATCTGTTGCCACATCACTTTTCTACTACTCCATCATGCCCCTTCGGCCCAGGTCCCCATGTTTCCCACTATTTTCTGCTGCCATAGTCTAAAAGATAGAGCAGTTGTGTGGATGGTAGAACAAAAAGTATTACCTTTGTGTAGAAGATTGGTAACCACGACGCAAAGCGTTGCAACCATCGCGACGCATGGCGCACGGACAGTCTGAATAAGCATAGTAACACAACAAACATAGACAATGTCAACAGTAAAAATCACAACCACTCTGGGCGACATCGTAGTCAGCCTGTATGACGAGACGCCCCTCCACCGCGACAATTTCCTCAAGCTCGCCGCCGAGGGCTATTACGACGGCCTCTTGTTCCACCGTGTCATCAAGGACTTCATGGTTCAGGGCGGAGACCCCGACTCGAAAGGCGCTCCTGCCGGCAAACGCCTCGGTATGGGCGGCCCCGGCTATACTGTCAAAGCCGAAATCAATCCCCGTCTCTTCCATAAACGTGGTGCGCTCTGCGCTGCCCGACTTGGTGACGAGGTCAATCCTGATCGCGAGTCGAGCGGCAGCCAGTTCTACATCGTCTGGGGCTCGGTCTACAAGCCTGCCCAACTCAAGCAGATGGAGAAGCAGATGCAGCAGAACCAGGTGACCATCGCCTTCAACGACCTTGTGGCCGCTCACAAGGATGAGATAATGGAGATGCGTCGCAACCGCGACCGCGCTGGACTGCAAGACCTTCAGGAGCGTCTGATTCAGGAAGCCCAGGACAGCTGCGAGGCCAACCCTGTAGGTTTTACCGAGGAGCAGACCGAGGCTTACAGCTCCCTTGGCGGCACTCCCCATCTCGACGGACAGTATACCGTGTTTGGCGAGGTGACAGAGGGTCTCGATGTGGTCGAGCAGATACAGTCTGCCGCCACCAGCCCCGATGACCGTCCTTGCGAAGACATCGCCATCATCAAGACCGAGGTCTGTCAGTCTGTGTAGTGATGCCGTGGTTCTGACTGACGGTCTGGCTATGTGGGCCAAGACCGTCGGGAGCCAGCCCATCACCCTCGTATATCTACACGCAAAGCGCCCTGCCAGGATGAAAAGCAGTTTTTTCACCTTGGCAGGGCGCTTTGCGTATGGCGGTCATGCGGCAGCCGGTCTCTCTGACTGTCATGATCCCATCGTGGAAGGTGTACGCGGCCTTGGCAACTCTGTAGGAGTTGCGCTTTCCCAGCCCAGGGTTGAGGGGCGCAGCGCCTCTACCCTGGGTGCAAATCAGTACAAATCAATGCTACTCTGTAAGAGTTGCGATTAGCCGCAGGCGTTACCCGGGCAGGACATAATATAGGATGATATAAACACAAAAAGCCATGGCGGCTGTTGTCGGCTTCGCCTTTTTGGTGACGGTGGCGACGCCAGTCGGAAAACGAGTTTTCCTCCTTATCATCACCACCATCCCCAACGCCATGCGTTGCATGGCGACAACAGCCGGCATGGTAAAAAAAGCGGCCGTTGGCCGTTCAAAAAGTCCGCCGTTGGCGGTAAAAAAACAACTGCTTGTAGTGGCTCATCGAAGAGAGCAATGAAGAAGAGGTGTTATATATCGACAAGAAATAAGCTAATCACTTTTTGTATCTTCTTATGCGAGTATATAGAGAATATCGAAGCGCATGTTACTCATTTCTTGTTGGCAGAGTGGGCGCGTGATAATCGAAAAATGCACCGGAGGTGGGAAAAAAGTCAACATTTATTTGCAGGTGTCTCTGCTAATTAGTACTTTTGTCGTTATACGCAACCATACCTAAAAGCAATATGAATGCAAAACGACTATTACTCCTGACGGCTGTATGCCTGACCATCGGAGTCACAGAGGCGCCTGCCCAGGGTTTTCTCAACAAGCTAAAGAAGAAGGGAATGAAAATCATCAAAGATGCCGTTCCTAATCCCGTGAAAGACGTGACCGACGCGGCTGCAAATCCAGAACGCGTAGTAAACAGAGCCAAGAACCGTGTGACCGGCGGCCATGCCTCGCAGAATGGCGACAGCCGACGCTCCCGAGCCCAGGCGACCAGTCGTGCCGCCACTGGCCAGCGTCGCGAGGTAAAACCTGCTAAAAAGGAAATCACCATCAAACTCTACCGAGGTCTGGGACCTTCGACGTGGGAGGGACGCAAGACCCAGCATACCCCCAAGCCACCTATGCAGTGTCCCAAGCAGCCCGCCTGGTTTAGTTCACTCCCTTTCCCATATGAAATGGACAACGCCACCCTCGCCGAAGAGTATGCGATGATAAACAATTGGGTCCAGGATGGCAAACCATCGTGTGAGCCGGTGCTCGTGCGTCGTGAGCAGATTAACGATGAAATGTCCGGCCGTCATCATGCTCTCGACAAAGCAGTCGAATATCTGCTCAGCGACCTCGAGAACGAAGACGGCTACTACGAAGCGGCAGAGCCGCTGGAGGACGATTTCTTCAAGCATGCCATGCAGTCAGACCTGGCGCCCTTGTACCCAGGGCTGAATGAAAAGACCGTAGAGTATTTCAAAAGCATAGACCGCAAGACCAAGGAGATTACGGTGCGTGTGTATGAGGGCAACTCGGCGTATGATAACAAGATGCATATCGGCGAGATGTGGTTCAATCTGCACTTCGGTGACCGCACAGCAACCCTCGAGAGGCTGGACAATGACGAGTCGGTAGGCAAAGACTATACCGTGCCTTCCACTGTGCGCTATGCAGGTTGCGTCTTCCGCGTGACGGAAATCGGCGCAAGCGCCTTCCAAGGCATGAAGATGCGGTCGGTGACACTCTCGCCGGGTCTGAAGGTCATTGGCACCCACGCGTTCTACGAAACCCGCATCTCAGAAATCAGCATACCGCCCACGGTGACCAAGATAGACTCCCACGCCTTCGGTGCAAATCCCGCACTCAAGCGCATCGTCCTGCCCAACAGCGTGAAGACCATAGGACGTGGCGTCTTCTCGGGTTGTACCGGGCTCACCGAAGCCGTATTGCCCAACCGCGTGGAAACAATGGAGAATACGGTGTTCTGGGGTTGCAAGTCGCTCACCAGCGTGACCCTGCCCCAAAACCTCACCGAGCTGGAGGAAGCTACCTTTAGAGACTGCACCTCGCTTACCCATGTCGACTTGCCCCAGTCGGTAGCTGTCATCAAGGAAAACGCATTCTGCAACACAGCCATGACCTCTGTGCCCTTGACCGAGAGCCTCAAGGAGATACGGAGTGGCGCTTTTGAGGACTGCAACAGACTCACTTCGGTCTCGCTGCCCAGCCGCGTGGCGTTAGACATGTGGGCGTTCAAGAACTGCAAGTCTCTGCGGAAGGCAGCCATCGGCGTGCAGTACAAGGACATACCCGACGATGTCTACATGATGTTCATTGGCTGTCCGTTTGCCCAGAAGCCACTGACCAAGATGCCCGCCTGCGTGACATTCAACGAGTAGAGCCCCTCTCTCTACACAGATATATCGGCCGTCATGGCCTTAACGACAAGAGCAGCCCATCGGGGCTGCTCTTATTGTTAGGTTCCTATAGATCGTATGCTGCTGGGCGCTCTCAGCTCATCAACTCGACGACTGAGGGGGTAAGCAGGGCGGTCAGTATGCCGTTGAGCGTGAGTCCGAGGCTGGCGTAGGCTCCCACAAACTCGTCGCGCTCCATCGCCACCGATGTGCCCACGGCATGCGATGCCGCTCCGAGCGACAGACCCTTTGCCATAGGGTTGTGTATATGGCCCACCGCCATGAGCTTGAAGCCCACCACGCCGCCTATGAGTCCGGTTATCACGACGATGGCTGCCGTGAGCGACGGTATGCCGCCCAGCGTCTGCGTCACCTCCATCGCTATGGGCGTGGTCACCGACTTGCTGGCGAGCGACGCCACCACCTCGCGCGAGGCGCCGAGCATGCGCGCTGTCGCCACCACGCTGATGATGCCCACGATGCACCCCATCATCTGTGAAGCCAGTATCGGCAATATCTGCTTCTTGATCTGCGACAGCTGCAGATAGAGCGGCACTCCCAGAGCTACCACCGCAGGCTTCAGCCAGAACTCTATCATCTGTCCGCTTTTGTGGTAGGTGTCATAGGGTATGTCGCAAGCTGTGAGAAACGCTATCATCAGCCCTATCGCTATCAGTATAGGGTTGAGCAGGATGGACCCCGTGCGGCGCTGCAGCATCTTGGCGCCCTGGTAGATGCCGAAGGTGAGCGCCAGGAGGAAGTACTCGTTGGTCAGGATTTGGTCAATCATGCTTGCTCCTTTCTTCCATCTTGTCCTTGATTTTGTTCGTAATCTTCTTCTCGCCCTTTGCCACCACCTGGTGGGTGTGGCCCGTGACCAGCAGCACCAGGGCGGTGCTTACCAGTGTGGCGCCGACGATGGGCAGGAGCTCGGCCCTAATCAGGTCGAAGTGCAGCATCAGCGCAACGCCTGGCGGCACGAAGAAGAAGCCCAGATTGGCTATCAGGAAGTCGGTAAGACCTCTTACCCATTCCAGTTTTATCACTTTTACCTTCAGCAGCAGCGTGAGCAGCAGCATACCTATGATGCTTGAAGGCAGTTTCACTCCGGTGAGCATCGTTATCAGCTCGCCCGCAGCCATACATCCGAAGAGGATGAAGCATTGTCTGACCATAATTTACACGATGAAGGGTTATCCTATTAACACTCTTATAATTGTAATCGGGTGCAAAGGTATATAAAATATCCGACATGGCGTGTACTCATGCCCCTAAACTTTAGGATAGCCCCCTTGCAGCCCCCGCGTTACGCCCCGCCATCGCCATCATGCCCTTGCGAGGCGTCGGGGCGTCGCAAGTGGTTGTGCAGCAGGCGTCTGCCGACTTTCTGGTGACCTCTGTCGGTTCGTATCTTATGTTACGGGCTCACGTGCCTTACGATACGTGTCCTCGTAACATAAGTCACGGGCCCACGTATCGTATGACACGAGCCGCCAATGTGCCTCAGTGGCTCCGCCAGTGGGCCCGGCAGAACGCCGCCAACGACAGAGAGCAGCCTGTGGGGGCTGCTCTCGTGGTCTTGTAGGGTCAGTATGCTGGCGGACGTCATCGCCCTTGCGCTATGGATGGTACTACTGGTTCAGCCGGTGCTCTATCCACAGACAGTCATCATGGCTCAGCCGTCGGCTTGTCTCTGCCTCGAAGTCGTGCAGGCTGCCTATGCGCTTGACAGCAAGATGGTGCATGAGGTCGAAGAAAGCCTTGTCGCCAATGCGCTGTTGCAGGTCGTAGAGCAGCACGGCACCCTTGTGATAAAACGTGTAAAAGGCACCATTGGCCTGGCGGTTCAGGCCCCGTATTGGGCAGGCTGTGCGTGCCCACTCGCGGTAAGCCTCTATATAGTCATCAAAGACGGCAGACCCCAAGTGCTGCTTTATGGCGCACAGCGAACTGTACTCGGCAAAGCTCTCGTTGAGCCAGTCTTCCCACTGGTCAGTGGGTGCCGATGACCACCAGAAGTGCCCAATCTCATGGGCAAGCAGCTGGTACAGCCATTCGTTGTAGCGCTGACAGCAGCAGACGATGAAATTGCGTCGGCTGTAGGCACCGCCGCCCCCTGCAGGAAAGAGGAATATACGCAGCTGGCGCCCGTTGGGCTCAAGGCGGTACAGACGGGTATAGTAGTCCATTATCTCGGCACTGCGGACAGCCACCGAGTCGGCATCGGCGTCGGGGAAGCCCAGCGATACCACCTCAATCTTACGCTTGTTGTGGCTGACGGTCTTCTGCTTGAGGTCGGGCGAGGCGATGATGGTGTAGTCGAAGCCCTCCCAGGGCTGCGCCATATGCCAGGAGTCGGCCTTGCGGCTGATGATGCCCGAGCCGGTAAGCTCGAGGCCAGGGGTGATGTGGATGTCGATGTTGGCGGTCGACGTCTCGTGGTCGATGTCTATCGGATACCACCCCATGTAGTAGGTGAGCATGACCAGACTGCTGTCGCAGGCGGCAAAGCCATCTTCGGGTATGCTGTCGAGCCGGCAGGTATAGGCAGTGGTGATGCGCGCCGCTCCCCGCGCTGTCCCGGCGTCTATGCGCAGCCGTCCCGATGGGCTTATCCAGGGTGCCTCGATGTCTTTGGCAAACTCGTAGCGGGCGGCTTGTCCATTGACAGCCACTTGGGACAGCTGGGTATGCCGCCACAGATAGAGGTCGGCATGGCTGTTGCCACGGAAGTCGATGTCTATGTCGGCCCGCACATCGATGCGCTTGGCGGCAACGTCTATGGTCAGGTCTATGTCGTAGCTGTTTAAGATGGGGGTGTTGTCGAGCTTGGTGGCAGTGTCGGTCTGGCATGGTCGCGGCGACTCTGACGCTGCTTCTATCCTTGCCTTGCGCAATCGGTCTTTGACCTGGATCCATCGGCTGTCGTTGTGGTAGGGCCTTAACCGAGGCTCGAGTAGCAGTTCGGGCAAGAGGTCAGCATCCCGGGCTCCGTAGAGAGTGGCCATACGGTCGAGACTGTAGAAGAGGCTGTCTTTGCAGCCTTGTCGGGCGAAGTTCATGGCATGCCCATACAGGGTGCTTTCGCTCTGTGATGCTGCGGCGATGGTCTGCAGCAAGGCGATGATGATGGCAATGGTTCTGGTTTTCATGTCGGGTGTTGAAAAGAAAACCTCGGCAGCGCCACAGGGTGCTGCCGAGGTCGTTATAGGGTGACGTGTGGATATTAATAACCGAATATCTGCTCGGTGGTCACGCGGTGGATGGGGCCAATCTTCTCGAGGGCTTTCATGTCGAGGCTCTTCTCGTCGCCCAGGATGATGTAGCGGTAGGGCTTCTTGGCCATGGTGCGCTGCTCAAAGTCGACCACGTCCTTGAGGGTCACGCCGGGCAGTGCCTGGTAAATCTTCTCGTTGAGGTCGTAATCGATACCCTTGAAGCGGGCTTCGAGATAGGCGTTGATGACACCAAACTTGGTGACTCTGTTGCTTGCCAACTGCTTGGTGAGAGCCTGCTTGGACAGGTTGAACGCCTTGTCGCTCTGCGGGATGGTGTCGAGTATCTCGTTGAAGGTGCGTATGCAGTCCATCATCTTGTCGTTCTGCGAGATGATATAGGTAATTCCGTACTCTGGATGCCCGGGCTTTGGCGAGTTGTTGTAGAACGCGCTGGCGCTGTATGCCAGTCCGCGTGCCTCGCGCAGCTCCTGGAAAACTACGGTGTTCATGCCTCCGCCGAAGTACTCGTTGAAGAGGGAGCTTACTGCTGCCTCGTCGGGGTTCCACGACTTGTTCTCATTGTGATACATTACGAGATAGATGTTCTTGGCGTCGTAGGGCGCAATCCACACCTCGTTCTGTGGAGTGGTCTGCTCCATGTAGTCGCGGTTCTTGAGCGGCTCAGCCATCTTCTTGGGAGTGGCGTGCTGCTTGTCGATGATGGCTGTGAGGTCCTTGACGCTGCGTGGGCCATAGTAGAGTATCTCGTGCTTGTATCCGGGCAGAGCCTTGATGAGGTCGATCAGGGTCTGTGGGTCGGTGGCACGCATCTGGTCAATGCTCATCTGGTTGAGCTGGCTGTTGTACTCGCCATACTGAGCCAGGGCGCGCAGGGCGTTGAAGTTGGCGCGCTGGTTCTTCTTGCTGTCTTCGCGGTCTTTGACATAGAGACCTACCACGTCGTCATAGGCCTGCTTGTCGGCCTTGGCGTTGTGCATCATGTCCTCGGCTATGGCGAGCGCCTTGGGCAGGTTCTCGTCCAGACCGCTGATGATGAGGCTCAGGTTGTATGTACCCACGCTGAAGCGGGTCTGGCATCCCAGCTGGTACAGCTCCTTGTTGATGTCGGCCAGCGTCTTGCTCTTGGTACCGATGTAGCTGAGGTAGTCTGTGGCAATGGGGTAGCGGTTGTCGGCCGATGAGCCAAACTCCCAGCGCATTACCATGGTGCTGAGTCCGTTCTCGGTGTTGTGCTTGTAGATGACGGGCAGTCCCTTCTTGGTCTTGGCGAAGGTGAGGTCGCGCTTGAAGTCTACAAACTGAGGCTGGATGGGCTCCACCTTAGCGTTCTTGATGTCGGTGAGGAACTGGCTCTGATACTCTCGGTTGCTGGGGATGGCGGTGATGGCTGGCTTGTCTATCTTCTTCTGCGTAGAGTCTACACCCTGACGCTTGTAGACGGTCACTACGCTCTCGGGCGAGAAGTAGCGGTTGGCAAAAGCCACAATCTGGTCTTTGGTAATGCGCGACACGCGGTCGAGGCTGGTCACCACATCTTCCCACTTCTGGTCGTTGATGAAGGCGTTTACAAACATGTCGGCGCGCGAGTCGTTGCTCTCCAGGGCGCGATACTGCTGCACCTTGTAGTTGTTGATGACCGAAGCGAGCAGATTGTCGTCAAACTCTCCCTTCTTCAGTCGCTCCACCTGGTTGAGCAGCAGGGCTCGGGTGTCTTCGAGCTTCTGTCCCTTTACGGGGATGGCGATGAGGTTGAAGCTGCCGTAGTCGTGCAGACCCTGGTAGCCGGCATAGGCACCCATAATCTTCATGGGCTGTACCAGGTTGAGGTCTATCAGACCCGCCTTGCCATTGTAGAGCAGTCGGCCCATGAGCTCGAGCGTATCGGCTGCGGCGCTGTTGGCCTGGGGCATACGCCATGCCATAGCCACCATCTCGGCCTCCTGGCCAATGACGCTACTGTCGCGTGGGGCGGTGATGGGCTTCTCTGGCGCGTACTCCGGACGGCTGAGGTTGGTGTTGGGCTTCCAGTCGCCGAAGTACTGGTCGATGGTGGCGATGACCTTGTCGGGGTCCATGTCGCCCGCCATGCAGATAGCCACATTGTTGGGAGCGTAGTAGCGGCTGAAGTAGTTCTTGATGTTGACTATCGAGGGGTTCTTCAGGTGCTCCTGTGTGCCGATGGTGGTCTGCGTGCCGTAGGGATGGGTGGGGTAGAGCAGCTTGTTGAGTGCTCCCCACATCTTGCGGTTGTCCTGCGCGAGTCCTATGTTGAACTCCTCGTAGACAGCCTCGAGCTCGGTGTGGAAACCGCGTATCACCATGTGCTTGAAGCGGTCGCTCTGGATTTTGGCCCAGTTGACCACCTCGTTGGAGGGAATGTCCTCGACATAGCAGGTCACGTCGTTGCTGGTGTAGGCATTGGTGCCCTCGGCTCCGATAGACGACATGAGCTTGTCGTACTCGTTGGGGATGTTGTAGCGGGCTGCCAACTGCGATACCGAGTCTATCTCGTGATAGGCCTTGCGTCGCTGCTCGGGGTCGGTCATCTTGCGGTAGCTCTCGTAGCGCTGCTCTATCTCGTCGAGGTAGGGCTTCTCCTTGGCGTAGTCGGTGGTGCCAAACTGCTGGGTTCCCTTAAACATAAGGTGCTCCAGATAGTGAGCCAGACCGGTGGTCTCGGCTGGGTCGTTGCGCGAGCCGGTGCGCACGGCGATGTAGGTCTGGATGCGTGGCTTCTCCTTGTTTACACTCAGATACACTTTCAGACCATTGTCAAGCGTGTAGATGCGACTCTGCATGGGGTCGCCCTTCACGGTCTGGTACTTGTAGTCCTTGGCGATGGCTTGCAGCGCCGAGGCCAGCAGGACCAATCCTAAAGCCAGGCCGCGGCCCAGCATACTCATAAAGGTTCTGTTCATATTGATATTTGATGATAATATTGTTACCTATTATTATAATAGACGCATGAACGGCTGGAATTGTGACGATTTTAACATACTTTTTGACAGTGGCGTCAGTTCTCGTAGTCTATCTCGTGGTCGAGCAGATTGATGAAGTCGTCGAAGACCTCGCGCTCCACGTCGCCCATATTGAACTCCTTCTCAGCGTCCTTGCGTATCTCGCTTATCCACATACGGCGCGCCTCTACATAGTCGGTATGTATGCGGTCTATGTCGGCTTGGGTGATGTGGTCTATGTGGTAATAGTCGAGTATAAGTCTGTAAGTCCACGCCCACTGATAGTCGCGGTAACGGCCGTCGATGGCCACAAACTCGTCGATGATGCTCTGCACGTCGTCGAGGGTGCCGTCCTTAATCTGCTCGATAAGCCGCTGTTCCTCGCTTTCGGGCAGCAAGAGTCCGGAGAGGTCGCTCCAGGCACCTTCGCCTATGGTCGATGCGGGTGGCTCTACGGCTCCGTAGCGCTTGAGCACACGCTTGACCACGGCACCCATATAGATGCGCAGCGCCATGTCGTAGTGGCTGATGCCCATGCGCAGCGACGCGGCGTTGATGACATACTCGTGGTAGTTGTAGGTCGACACGTTGTCGCCCGATGCCTCGCGCAGCCGCTCCAGGATGGCTTTGCCCTGTATGACCTCGTTGACGGAGAAGGGCGAGAGCCAGTCGAAGTTGACGATGCTGCGGTGCTTGCTCAGCGGACGTATGTCGCGCTTGGGCCACTTGCGTATGTCGCGATACAGACCTACCGTGGTGAGGTTGCGTCCGGGCGAGAGATACATCGTGTCGCCATAGGCAATGAGGTAGGAGAACGGTATGCAACGCGTATCGGGATGATACATCAGTTTGCCGAAGCACACGGAGAACGTGCCTATCTTGGCGGGCATCAGGATATAGGCTCCGCTGGCTGTCTTGGCTCCGCGCTCGAGTATGCCGTAATGCATGGGCCCCATCTTGTAGGCATGGTTGGAGAAGTTGGTGGCTGAACCGGCGTTGTAGAAAGAGAACTGCCCGCCGATGAGCAACGAACTCTTGTGGTGTGAGGCGGTAAAGGGTCCGCAGAAGGCGGCGCAGGCTTCACCGTTGCTCATATATGAATTGGCGAAGAAGATGCTCTGCGAGGCGGTAAATCCGTTGCTTATCTTGCAGGCTTCGCCCACAAAGCAGTCTTGCATTTTGACCGAGTTGATGACCGACGAGCCGTCGGAGATGATGGAGTTTTCACAGATTACACCTGTGCCGATATAGACGGGCTGTCCTACGCTCTGCAGGGTGCAGTCGCTGAGTCGCGAGGCACCGCTTATCTCGCAGTCGGGCCCTATCACCGAGTTGATGATTTCCTTGGTGTTGACGATCTTGACTCTCTCGCCGATGGTGCCACGGTCGGGCATGGTGCAGTTGATTTCCTCGCGTATGAGCCGATAGATGGTGTCGCGCAGGTGATGGTCGCTGTGGTGCTTGACCATGAAGGCGGCAAACTGGCTGTTCAGGAGTCCGAACATCATGATGTTGCCTTCGCCCACCTCGTTGAGCACCGACACCACGTTGCCCTGGCCGAAGGTGGCGCCCTCGATGGTCTCCATCACACAGACGTTGGAGATGTAGCAGTTGGCTCCGATGGTGTAGTTGTTGATGTAGTTGCCTATGTTCTCTATCAGACAGTTGTCGCCGATAGTCACATTGCGCAGGGTGGCATTGCGTATGCCCGAGTGCTTGCTGAAGCCGGGGGTCACCTCAATGGTACGCTCGAAGACGCCAAGGCTGACGTCGCCGTAGAACATCACGTTGTGCAGATAGTCGGGCGTGAAATCTTCGCTCACGCTCACGGCAGTCCAGTCTTCAGCCTGGCAGCCGTTGAGTTCCAGGATATTAATCTCCTGTTCGCTTAATAGTCGCTGCATAGTTCATGGATAAAAAAGTTATACTTATTCTTCAGATGGATATAAAAAGTCGTTGTAGGGATATTTCTGAACATGGAGCTCGCGGATTTTGCGATAAAGCACATCGCGGAAGTGGTCTATGTTCTCTCGCTCACGGGCAGAGATGAAGAGACAGTTGTCGCTCATCTTGGCCATCCACGTACGGCGCAGCTCGTCGAGCGTAATGTTTTCGCGGGTCATCGGGGTGAGGTCGTCTGCCTCCTTCTCGACCCAGTGGTAATTGTCTATCTTGTTGAAGACAAGCATCATAGGCTTGTCGGCCGAGTCGAGGTCCTTGAGGGTCTGGTTGACCACCTCTATCTGCTCCTCGAAGTCGGGGTGGGAGATGTCTACCACGTGGACCAGCAGGTCGGCTTCGCGCACCTCGTCGAGGGTCGACTTGAAGGAGTCTACCAGGTCGGTGGGCAGCTTGCGGATAAATCCTACGGTATCGGCGAGCAGGAAGGGGAGATTGTCTATTACCACCTTGCGCACCGTGGTGTCGAGGGTGGCAAAGAGCTTGTTCTCGGCAAATACCTCGCTCTTGGCCAGGAGGTTCATGATGGTCGACTTGCCCACGTTGGTATAGCCCACGAGCGCCACGCGCACCATGCGGCCGCGGTTCTTGCGCTGTGTAGTCTTCTGCTTGTCTATTTCCAGCAGTCTCTGCTTGAGCAGCGTGATGCGCTGCAGGATGATACGGCGGTCCATCTCGAGCTGGGTCTCACCAGGGCCGCGCAGTCCCACGCTTCCCTTGCCACCGCCCGAACCAGAGCCACCACCCTGACGCTCAAGGTGGGTCCAGAGGCGCTGCAGACGAGGTAGCATGTAACGATACTGAGCCAGTTCGACCTGAGTCTTGGCGTTGGCGGTCTGTGCGCGCATGGCAAAGATATCGAGGATGAGGCTCGTGCGGTCCAGTATCTTCACCTTGAGCTCGTTCTCGATGTTGCGCATCTGCTTGGCAGACAGCTCATCGTCGAAGATAACCATACCGATTTCCCGGTCGTTGTCTTCTTCGTTTTCTATATACTGCTTGATTTCTTCCAGTTTACCCTTGCCCACGTAGGTCACCGTATTGGGGCCGTTCACTTTCTGGGTAAACCGCTTTACGGTCACCGCTCCAGCCGTATCGGCCAGAAACTCCAATTCGTCTAAGTATTCTGTCGTCTTCTCTTCGTCCTGGTCTTTGGTGATGAGTCCCACCAGTATAGCAGTCTCTGCTTTTACCTCTGAAATTACAAATTCTTTCATCTATAATATATAATATGTGGACAAAGGTAGTGAAAACCGAAAACAATACAAAGAGAATTGTCCCTTTTTTTACCATCGGGACCTATTCTGCCAGTGATAAAGACGGTATAACCCTTGCCGCGGATGAAAGATATGTGCGGCAAGGGTTATACGGTCGTGGTAGTTTATGGCTTGGCGGGCTCTGCCTTGACCTTGGCAGGCTCCACCTTGATTTGGAATGGGGTGGTGGGCAGTCCGGCTGAGTTGTAGAGGTTGGCGTCGTCGGGGTTGTCGCCCCAGGCATATCTTACCATCATCGGCACGACGCCCTTGGGGGTGGTTAGCCTTACCTGGTTGGGTGCCACCACTTCGCCCTTGGCCCAGCGGTAGACGCCATCGGCACCTGCCACGGCGAAACCGCAAGCATAGCCGTAGCGGTCGTGGCAGACGAGCGTCTCGGCTTCGTTGCGGAGGGTGAGCAGTATGTTGCCGTCGGCAGTACGCTCGGCTCTTACGGGTTGGGGACTGTCGCAATAGACATCGTGCATGCCATACTCATGGTTGAGAGCCATGAGCGACAGACGGTTGGCCACGGTCTGCTTGTCCTTGGGGTGCACGTCGTCGGCCTCGCCCACATCGATGATTACTGCCTGACCCGTATGAGGCAGGCTGAGCGTGGCGTTCTGCGCATCGCGCAACGTGGCCCAGCTGCTCTCCGCCGGTGTGTCGACAGCCTTCATGAAATTGGCCAGCTGAACCCAATAGAACGGCATCTCAGGCCGCTTCCACTGCTCTCTCCAGTCGTTGATCATGGCAGGGAAGAGGCGGTAGTACTCCTGGGCACGGTCGGCATTGTTCTCGCCCTGATACCAGATGACGCCCTTGATGCCATAACGGCAGATGGGGGCAACCATAGCGTTGTAGAGACGCGAGGGATACTTGTTGGGATTGTCGGGCACGAAGCCTTCGAGGTCTTTGACGGCAGAGATGCGGTATTTCCACGGATGCTTGAGGATGGGAATGCGCTGGCTGCCCACGCGGATGAAGTAGAGATAGCGCGGGCCATAGCAACCGCCGCCACCGTGGTCGTCGATGATTTTCACGGTCAGCTCGTTCTTGCCTGCCTTGAGCACGCCGGCAGGTATGGTGTAGGTGCGCTTGACGGTAAATCCCTTGGTTTCGCCTATGCGCTGGCCGTTGACCCAGGTCACGTCGTCATCGTCTATCATGCCCATGTAGAGGGTGGCCTCCTTGCCGGTCAACTCTTCGGGCACATCAAACTGGGTGGTGGTCCATACCACGCCGTCCATCTTGGCGAGCGTGTCGATGGTCCACAGTCCCGGTACTTCAAGTCTCTGCCAGTCGCTCTTGTCAAAGTCGGTGCGATACCAGCCATCGCGCTCGCCACACTCTTCCCTTACGGCCTTGTCAAACTTGGCTTTGAGCACCTGCCAACGCTTGGCCTGGGCGTCGAGGTCGGCGGTGCGCATCTCTTCTACCAGCGGGTTGTATTTGGGGAACGACTCTATCGCCTTGGGACTCATCCAGGTCTCAATGTCGGTGCCTCCCCACGAGGTGTTGATGATGCCCACGGCGCAGTTGAGCCGCTTGGCGAGTTCGCGGGCAAAGAGGTAGCCCACGGCGGTGAAGTCGCCCACCGTCTCGGGGGTAGATACCGTCCAGCTGCCCACGACATCGGCTTGGGGAGTCTTTGCCATCGTGCGTTCCACCGTGAACACTCTGATGCCGCTGTTGTGGGCAGAGAGCGCAGCCTCCTCGGCGTTGTCGGCGCTGCACAGTCGGAACTCCATGTTGGACTGGCCGCTCGCCACCCATACCTCGCCCACGAGGATGTCGCTCACGGTCAGGCTCTCCTTCCCTGTGGTCACGGTCATGGTGTAGGGCCCGCCATAGTTCATCGCTGGCAGCACGGCGCACCATGTGCCGTCTTTCGCCGTGCGCACGGTGGTGCGGTGGTTGTCTATCGTCACCGTCACCTTCTGACCCTTGTCGGCCCAGCCCCATACGTTTACTGCCTCGCCGGCCTGTATCACCATGTGGTCGGTTATCACTGCCGGCAACTTCAGCTTTGCCGTTACGCCCGTGACAAGCATCAGGCATAACATTACTAATATTGTCCTTCTTTGTTTCATGATAATTGTATTGTTTTAAGTCAACTGTATTGCTGTCTTTTGCAAAGATAGTGCAAACCGAACGCCATAAGCTCGCTTAGATGGCTGAGGTGCCGCCTATCTTCTGCAAAGATAGCCATATAATCTGACATACAGCCCTTTTTTGCCAATTATTGCAGGTCGGAGATGCAAATTGCGCTCTTCTCCCTGCTTTCCGTGCCGCCCGAGTCATCCCCCGCGTGCCCCACCTCAATCCCCGCGCCGCCCGCCGCCCAAGTCGTGGCTGTGCCGGCGCTCATGGCTGCAGCCGGAACCAACAAAAAACGGCGCGGGGATGTTTTTTATCCGTTTTTTGTCCTTTTTATTATTAATAATGTGTAACTTTGTAATTCAAATAGAATATAACTTAAACATCAGAGCAATGAGATTAATTATCGAATCCGACTATGCGCAGCTGTCTCAGTGGGCTGCTAATCATGTCGTTGAACGTATCAACGCCGCTGCCCCTACAGCGGAGAAACCTTTTGTGTTGGGATTGCCTACGGGTTCTTCGCCCGAGGGTATGTATCGCTGCCTTGTAGAAGCCTACAAGGCTGGCAAAGTTAGCTTCAAGCACGTCATCACATTCAATATGGATGAGTATGTAGGACTGCCCGAGAGCCATCCCGAGAGTTACCACTCGTTCATGCGTCGCAACCTCTTCGACCACATCGACTGCCCCGCCGAGAATATCCACATTCTCAATGGCAACGCCGAAGACCTCGACGCCGAGTGTGCCCACTACGAGCAGATGATTGAGGAAGCAGGCGGTATCGACCTGTTCCTTGGCGGTATCGGACCTGACGGCCACATCGCTTTCAATGAGCCTTTCTCTTCACTCTCATCACGCACACGCATCAAGACACTTACTACAGATACCATCATCGCCAACAGCCGCTTCTTCGACAATGATGTCAACAAGGTGCCCAAGCACGCCCTCACCGTAGGCGTAGGCACTGTTTTGTCAGCCCGCGAGGTGATGATTCTCGTCAATGGCCACCACAAGTCGCGCGCCCTCCAGGCAGCTGTCGAAGGTCCCGTGACCCAGGCCTGGACCATCAGCGCCCTGCAGCAGCATCCCCATGCCATCATCGTAGCCGATGAGGCAGCCACCGAGGAGCTCAAGGTGGGTACTTACAAGTACTTCAAGGATATCGAGAAAGATAATTTATAAGAACTTCTATAACTGATAAGACAATGAGACTTAACTTAAGTTCGCAGATTGTATTCAACACAGTTCCCGAAGAGTTTTATAACCCCAAGACGGCCGTAGAGCGCTCCGAGATTACACGCGACGAACACATCCTCACCGACATCTATCCCACGGTGGATGAAGGTGCGCAGAAGATAGCCGATGCCATCGTGGCCGAAATCAAGGCCAAGGAACTGCTCGGCAAGTATTGTGTCTTAGGTATGGGTACAGGCCAGTCGCTGACCCCCGTATTCAACGAGTTGATAGACCGCTACGAGAAGAAGCTCGTCAGCTTCAAGAACGTGGTTATCTTCAACGCCTATGAGTTTTTCCCCCTCGCTGCCGACAGCCAGCACAGCACCATCAGCCAGCTCCGCCAGCGTCTGCTGAGCCACATCGACATTCCCGAGCAGAATGTCTATACCCTCGACGGTACCATCGCCCAGGAAGACGTGCAGAGCCAGTGCCGCCTCTATGAGCAGCGCATCCAGACCTTTGGCGGCATCGATGTGATGCTGCTCGGCGTAGGCCGTATGGGTAACATCGCTACCAACGAGCCCGGCTCTACCCTCACTTCTCAGGCCCGCCTCATCCTCATCGACGCCATCAGCCGCGAGGAGATGACGCTGAGCTTCGGCTCTCAGGAGCCTGTGCCTCCATGCTCTGTCACCCTGGGTATAGCCGACATTCTGGCTGCCCGCAAGGTGTTTATCACCGCATGGGGAGAGGAGAAGGCAGAGATTGTGCGCAGCATGGTCGAAGGCAAGATTAGTGACTCCATTCCCGCATCGTTCCTCCAGACCCACAACGATGCCCATGTGGTCATCGACCTTCCCGCCGCCGGCAAGCTCACCCGCATCATCCATCCCTGGTTGGTAGCCAGCTGTAAGTGGACCGACAAGCTCACCCGCGCAGCCCTCGTATGGCTCTGCCAGATTACCGGCAAGCCCATCCTCAAGCTCACCAACAAGGACTACAATGAGAACGGACTCTCCGAACTGCTCGCCCTCTATGGTTCGGCTTACAATGCCAACATCAAGATATTCAATGACCTGCAGCACACCATCACCGGATGGCCCGGAGGCAAGCCCGACGCCGACGATACCTATCGCCCCGAGCGCGCCAAGCCATTCCCCAAGCGCGTCATTGTCTTCTCGCCCCATCCCGACGACGACGTCATCTCTATGGGTGGCACCATCCAGCGCCTCGTCAAGCAGGGCCACGACCTGCATGTAGCCTATGAGACCAGTGGCAACATTGCCGTGGGCGACGAGGAGGTGACACGCTTCATGCACTTCGTCAATGGTTACAACCAGCTCTTCATGGACAGCAAGGACGAGGTCATCACCAAGATGTACAAGGACATCAAGAAGACACTCAAGAACAAGAAGGAGGGCGATGTAGATACTCCCGAGGTACGCACCATCAAGGGTCTTATCCGCCGTGGTGAAGCCCGTACAGCATGTACTTACAACAATATACCTCTCGACCACGTCCACTTCCTTGACCTTCCGTTCTATGAGAGCGGCAAGATAGAGAAGCTCCCCATGACCGAGAAGGATGTAGAGATTGTACGCGAACTGCTCCGCAAGGTTCAGCCCCACGAGATATTCGTTGCCGGCGACCTGGCAGACCCCCACGGTACCCACCGCAAGTGTACCGACGCCGTCTTTGCAGCTATCGACGAAGAGAAGAACGCCGGTGCCGAGTGGCTCAAGGACTGCCGCATCTGGATGTACCGTGGTGCGTGGGCTGAATGGGAAATCGAGAACATCGAGATGTGCGTTCCCATGAGCCCCGAGGAACTCCGCGCCAAGCGCAACTCCATCCTCAAGCACTCTTCACAGATGGAGAGCGCTCCCTTCCTGGGCAACGACGAGCGCCTGTTCTGGCAGCGTGCCGAAGACCGCAACCGCGCCACTGCAGCTCTCTACGACTCGCTCGGACTGGCATGCTACGAGGCTATGGAGGCATTCGTAGAGTACAAGCCACTCTAACCTGAAGCACATTAACTTAACATAGAGGCAGCCTTTCTGTCATGGGCCACAGGCTCGGGCAGCAGAGGCTGCTTTTTTGTGCCCTCTCGGCCGCGCCCTTGCCGCCGATGGCGAAGCCCGTGGTCGCTGCTCTCGCCGTCAGCACAGCTTCCGTCGGGGTAAGGGTCTATGGGCGCGCGGCGATGCCAATAGAGCCTTATGGCATGATAGTTAACGTGTTTATGGTGTTAAAAAATGAAAAATCGGCCATTATTCCAGCTTTTATCACTACCTTTACAAATCTGATTTTCCAATCCATCTGAATCAAACCTATCGGCTGGATGGCTGTAGAGCTCCTCTGCAAGGCTTCGACCATAGTCGTATGGCGCATGGGCATGCCGCAGGAACCTCACTTTCCACCACTATTACCTATATCTATGTCGCAGTTTGCCATGTCCTCGATGGGGGAGATGGAGAGACCACTGCCGCTATACATGAATATATATATAACAACTAAATAGAATTTCAACAAGATGAACAAGCAACATTACATTAAGCCGGCGACCACTGTCTTCGCCGTACAGCCCCTCGCTATCCTCGCAGGAAGTGGCACTGGAAACATCCAAGAAAATCGTGGTTTCTCAGTAGAAGATGAAGTCAAATGCGGTGATGAAGATGGTGTGTGGGAATAAGTAGCCCCACGCTCCATAGACAACAATACAACAGACAAGAACTAAGAATTAAGGAAAATGAAGAAGACATTATTGTTTTTGATAGCTGCTACAGCGATGATGATGGCTGGTTGCAGCAACGACGATTTCGGCGGTGCCACCCAGGGCATGACCCTCAACGCCACAGTAGAGCAGCCCGCTTCGCGAGCTACCATGACTGGCCCCAATGACGGCTCCTATAAGTTCAGCTTTACCGACAACGACAAGCTCTATGTGACCAACTCAGAGGTCTCCAACTATTATACATTTACCAAGAATGGCGAGACTTTCACCTCTACCAATGCCAAACCCACTAATGCGGCTGCCGACTGGTACGCCTATTTCCCTGGCAACACTGTCGACTTGACTAACCAGAATGGTGATTTGACTGGCGTAGCCAACCATTATGCCTGTGCCGGCAAGACCGCCTCTGCCACCACCGGCGCCGATGGTCTTACCATTAGCCTCACGCCCCAGGTAGCCATCCTGCGCATTGTCAAGGTAGATGGCAACAGCACCACTTGCGACATCAATGTTAAAACTGGAGAGAAGTGGGTGTCTGGACTCACAGCTAAGAGTAATGAAGCCGGATTTGATGTAGTGACCAGCGAAAGCAAGGTAACACTGCTCACCGCGAGCGAGCCCGGCACCTATTACATCGCAGTACCCGCAGGAGTCCAGATTACCATCTACAATGGCGATACCAAGTTCAAGGCCACCACGGCTGCAGGCCTCACAGCCGGCAAGTACTACACCCTGACCACCGGCCCAGTGACCGGAAAGGCTGATGCAACTATCGGTGATACAACAGAGAAGGTAGATTGGGTACAGCTGTGGGCAGGCGGTCCTAAGTTTGCTACGCAGAATGTGGATGGAACAATGTCGTGGACTGCTGCCAAAGCAAATACTTTCTGGGGGGGCAATTGGAGAGTGCCTACCAAGGATGAGATGAATGGTCTTGTAGGTTCCTCAACTGATAATTCATTTACGACCAATTCTGTGAAAGTAGAGTATTTGCAAGAGAATAATGAATTTGGCTTCAAGTTTACTGGAGTTCAGCCAGGATATACTCGTAACAGCATATTCTTGCCAGTAGTTGGCGAAAAACATGATATATTATCTGGTGAAAGTAATTATTGGACATCCTATAAGGATGCAAGCAGCAAATACCGCAGGATATTATCTCTATGGTATGCTGATGGTGCGGGTTTGTACACTTATCTTGTTGACCGTGCTGATGAAACAACAGACAAGTATCCGTTACGCCCCGTACTCAGATAAATGAGGACCCGCTCTACAGCGCGTTAGTCGCTGAATAGGAAAAATAGAATAACAGCCCGAGACTGGTGCAGCAGCACCGTGTCTCGGGCTGTCTCGTTTGTTGATGCATTGTGCCCTGGTACAGTCATCGCGAGCAGCTAAAGCCCCACCCCAGCCCTCCACAAGGGGAGGGAGTTCTATTCGGCTGTGTATTAACTAATTATAAAAACTCCCGCCCTTTGGGGAGGGTCGGGGAGGGGCTCGTTATGCAGCGCCTCTACCCTGGGTATATATATATTAAGGTATAGCTACTCTGTAAGAGTTGCGATTAGCCGAAGGCGTTACCTGCAGCAGGACATAAAATAGGATGATATAAACACAAAAAGCCATGGCGACTGTTGTCGGCTCCGCCTTTTTGGGGGTGGCGGTGACGTCAGTCGGAAAACGAGTTTTCCTCTTTGTCGTCGCCGTCACCCCCAACGCCATGCTTTGCATGACGACAACAGCCGCCACGGTTCAAAAAGCGGCCTTTGGCCGTTCAAAAAGTCCGCCGTCGGTGGTAAAAAAACAGCTGATTGTAAGCCCCTCCCTAACCCTCCCCACAGGGCGGGAATTCATTCTCGTTGTGTTTGAGGAGGTTGTGGTGCACACCTTCCCCTTGGGGAAGGCTGGGATGGGGCCTTCATTTGGGCTTTTTTCCTTCCCTTTGGGAAAGGTTAGGATGGGGCTTATGGTGGATGGGACACACCCCCGGCAACTCTGTAGGAGTTGCGATTTCATAGCCCAGGGTTGAGGCGTGTAGCGCCTCTACCCTGGGTAAGAAACCCACCCTACTTAGCTACTCTGAAAGAGTTGCGATTAGCCGAAGGCGTTACCACGGCAGGAAACAAGGTTTCAATTGCGGGGTTAATCCATTATTAGCTGCCTCAATCAGGGGTTGATATAAACACAAAAAGCCATGGCGGATGTTGTCGGCTTCGCCTTTTTGGGGGTGGCGGTAACGCCAGTCGGAAAACAAGTTTTCCTCCTTGTCGTCGCCGCCAACCCCAAACGCCATGCTTTGCATGACGACAACAGCCGCCACGGTTCAAAAAGCGGCCGGTGGCCGTAAAAAAAGGCCGCCGGTGGCGGTAAAAAAACAGCTGCTTAGAAGCCTCTCCCTAACCCTCCCCAAGGGAGGGCACTGAAAAAGTCCCCCATCCCCTGCAAATAGCTGG
>OFMT01001059.1_pt1 | contig 21492 bp, 18 predicted proteins | sample 1541891 | NCBI WGS metagenome assembly OFMT01 (sample SAMN04209230, study PRJEB22552) | human gut metagenome | biome: gut; material: feces | host: Homo sapiens | place: USA: Oklahoma | reverse complement strand
CTTTTGCCGACTCATGTATAACAAATTATGCGACTAAAATTTAAACAGATTCTTAGTCCAGTCGTTCTCGTCCTTGATCAATGTCACTTCCGTATCGAAGTTGTAGACCAATATGTCGTAGGTTCGCTCCGGAACGATGTTCACTTCGCCGCCTGTCGGAGGAAGGAATGCCTGCGTGAACAGCTGCCCCGTATTGTGGTCGTAGAACGCAACTCGCATGACCTCAGGATCCCGAGGCATCTCATAGTTCACGATGTCACGGTCGATATTGATATCAAGCCTTACGGTGTAGTCCGCGGTAGTGAGCGGCCTTCTGTGACAAGAGAACAGAGACAGCAGCATTACAGCTGCAATCAAAATTTGCATTGTCCTTTTCATCGCCCACCTCCTTTTGCCTTGTGTTTCACGATAATCGGCAGAACGAACGATATGCCCGCGCGGGTAGGACCGAAGAAAGTATAGTACTTGTTCTTGATGCCCGGGTCCTTGATAAGTTCCTCATAATCAGCAGTCGGAGTGTAGTGACGTGCTTTCGTCATGATACAGCCTACGCCGAGGTTGAACTCCATACGCATCCATTTCTTGCGACCGACAGGAAGACCGAAGGTGTAGTCCACACCGAAATCCAGATATTCTCCCTGGTAGCCGCTTCTGCGTTTCTGGTAGTCGTAGTAACCGCCGCCGGCATAGAGTCCCAGTGCATGTCCTTTCAGCTTGTCTGCGCGTGTCCACTCATATTTGCCGTCAGGGCGTGAAAACCAATATTTTCCGTCAATGAACCAGCCGAGCATTTCGCCGCAGTACTTGTTGTTCTTGGCAAGCCACCAAGGATACCAGTAGTCGGCACCTATCGAAACGTGTCTTCCGATAGGAATCTCTACGCCGAAATTAAGTCCAGGTGCGAGGAGATTTGTCCGTCCGGCAAGAATCATTTGCCTGTCATACAGAGGCTTGGGAGGTTCAATCCTGACAACAGGTCCGGCAGGAGCGGATGGCCCGGCGAGCGCCAAAGGCCTTTCAGGTTCCGCTGCCTGCTGTCCCATCTCAGCCACGGCAGGGACTGCCGGATCCACCCATACGCAGATCCATGTGGCAAGTCTCAGCTTAGGCATGTGGTTAACGATTATGTAGTGCCAAGTATAGCCGTTGTCCAAGTGACGGATTCTCCATTTCTTGGTATCGTTGCCGACATTGGCATCGAGAATCCTCATCACCTTGTCTTTATTCGGAAGGGTATAGTTAGCTTCGAGTTCAGCCCTGAGTCCCTCCCAGTTCTCATTCATAGGCTGGAGCTTGATCTTGTCTCCGTTCAGAGACGAGCCGTCAGGGATATTGTTGACGAGAAAACGGCGCGCCGCCTCTGCTCTCTTGCGGGCAAGCCACACGTTTCTCTCATACACACCTTCCGGAGATGCATAAGAGCAAATCGTGATACTGTCAATCTTAGGTGAAATCAGAAGGTATTTCTTGATTTCAGCAAGTTGCCTTTCGTTATCCAGATAATGCTCGTCGATGTCGATACGGTCAAGCCAGTACCAAATCGCGAACCGTCGTGCGACGGAACGTGCTCCAGTCTCTTGAGGCGCATCAGTGACGGGTGGTGTCTGCGCATATAGCGCACTAACCGCCGACACACACAAGGATGCCGTGAGAGCTATTTTAACTAGCCAATTCATATTTTACAATCTTCCCTTTTTTACATCAGTTATGCTGCGGCTAAAAGCCGCCGGCAAAACATCCCTTTGATTTGTCGATTGCAAAAATAGAATTCAGATTCGAAAATTACAATATGGAATTTTTCTATTTGCAGTGCAAAAAAGTGCCTTATAGAGCGTCTATTCACCCCCCCCCCCATGTAAAATCATGCATAGAAATTTACATGCGCCATATTTTAGCGTAGGAACAAGCGCCCCGACAAACATAAAACCCACTTGCGCCATTTTCTAGCGCAAGTGGGCAATAAATGAATTAAAGTACCTCAAACCGGCCAAAAAAGCATTTGAAAATTTATGGCATAAATTATCAAATTTCTATTTTGACAGTAATTGTTCCAAAATTTCAGGAAAATGTTGCATCTCCAGAACGTGTTCTTTGGCTGCAATGTCGTCCGGAGTATCGTCCGGAGAAATCGGTGTCGAGTACTGGGCGATGATTTCGCCACCGTCGACCTGATTACTTACGTAATGGACCGTCATACCGGTTTCGGTCTCCCCCGCTGCCTTGACCGCTTCGTGAACATGATGTCCGTACATTCCCATGCCGCCGAACTTGGGGAGCAATGCGGGATGAAGATTGACCATCTTGTGTTCATAAGCATTGATAAGAAAATCAGGGACGACGAGCAGGAAGCCGGCAAGTACGATGAAATCAATGCCGAACTGCTTCATGAGTGCCATCATGTAAGCCTCGTCATTGAACTGCTTTTTCGGAACCACGATGGTCGGGATTCCGAGGTTTTGGGCGCGGACAAGCGCATAGGCGTCGGCGCGGTTGCTGAGCACGAGCGAGATTTTCACGTCCTGTGAGCCGGCGAAATGCCTGATGATGGCCTCACAGTTGGTTCCGCCGCCGGAAACGAAGATTGCAACGTTTGTCATATAAAATCCTAGTTGTTGGTCATTGACTTTTCACTCTTGATGAGCATTGCGCAGAGGAGGACACCGATGCCGGCGCCGACGGCGACAGTCAGGTTCGCGGCGTTCCAGCCGAGGTGGTTGGCTACGCTGCCGACGAAAATCTTGGAGCAGATGGCGTCACCGATGAAGTAGCCGAAGAGTCCTACGAAGCCTGCTGCGGTTCCTGCTGCGTTCTTAGGCACGAGGTTCAATGCCTGTACGCCCGTAAGTGCCACAGGGCCATAGATGAAGAAGCCGATGAGGCAGAGTGCGACGTAGACGAGCGTCTTCTGGAGAGCCGGGCTCATCGCTACATATCCGGCGCCTACGAACCAGTAGATGAGGACACCGAACATACATGCTATCATGCAGATGACGTTCATCGGAGCGCAACGGCCCTTGAAAATCTTGGATGTGGCGAGGCCGCAGAGGATGGTTCCGAATGCACCGATGAGGTTATGTACGGAGAATGCCACCTTGCTTTCGTCGGCGGTCATGATGCCGGCATCCTGAAGGAAGGTCGGTGACCAGTCGCCGATACCATAGCGCACCATATATACGAAGATGTTGCTGAGGGCGACGATCCAGAGGAGTTTGTTCTTGAAGACGTAGTCGATGAAAAGGACCTTGAACGGGAGCTTGTCGCCGGCAGGGCCTTTGCTCTTCACGCCGCTGTAGTCGTTGCGGTATTCCTGTACGGACGGGAGGCCGCATGATTCAGGGGTGTCGCGGATCGCCCACCAGCAGAATATTGCAATGGCTATCGCAATGAGCGCCGGGAAGATGAAGTTTCCTCGCCATGCCTGTGCAGGGTCAATGCCGAATGTCGGGGCGAAGAAGGCGAAAAGTGCCACGCCTGCGATGGCCAGGAATCCGAGCGCAAAGCTGCCGATGGTGTGGGATACGTTCCAGATGCTCATCTTGAAGCTTCTCTCGTTCTGGGAGAACCAGTGTGTCATGATTCGTCCGCATGGAGGCCAGCCCATTCCGGAGAGCCATCCGACCACGAGCATGAGGATGAAAATGACGGTCGTGTTCAGCGCCGTGTTCGCGCCATAAGGGATGACTCCGGTGAGAATCATTACCAATGCGGAGAGTACCAGTCCGACGCAGAGGAACTTACGGGAGTCCGAGCGGTCCGATACGCTGCCCATGATGAACTTGCTGAATGCATAGGCGATAGATACCGCTGACATTGCAAGTCCGACTTTGCCGGCATCGAGGATTCCGTCCTTGATCATGTCCGGGGCTGCGAGTGAGAGGTTTTTGCGGACCAGATAATATCCGGCATATCCGAGGAAGGCTCCAAGGAATACCTTCCATCTCATCGCATTGAAAACTTTAGGAACTTTCTCTGACGGAAGCTGTTGCTTCGGTGCAGGCGGGTCAAAAAATCTTGCCATTATTATGTATTTTTTTGGTTTGTATTGTGTGTGACGGGCTATCGGATGCTGTCCTGTAGTTCCAGCCAACGCATTTCTTTCTCATCCATGAGGTCTTTCACTTCGCCGAACCGTGCCGACACCTCCTGAATCTTGTCATAAGGAAGGGTCCCTGATGCGAGGTCCCGTTCCAGTCCGGCTTTCTCTTTTCCAAGCGTATCCAGGTCTGTTTCAATCTGTTCCAGCTCTTTCTGCTCCTTGTATGTAAGCTTTTTCTTCTTGGCCGGCTTGTCTGCATCGGTCACATCAGCATTGACACGGACATTGGCGCCAACCTTTTCACGGGCGGCAGCCTTTTGCCGGGCTTCGTACTCCTTTATATATTCGTGGTACTCGCTGTAGGAGCCGATGAAGTCCTTCACCTTGCCGTCGCCACAGAAGATGAAGAGGTGGTCGACGAGGCGGTCGAGGAAGTGCCGGTCGTGGGATACGATGATCAATGATCCCTTGAAGTCTTTCAGGTATTCTTCCAGCACGTCGAGCGTCACGATGTCGAGGTCATTGGTCGGCTCGTCGAGGATGAGCAGGTTCGGGTTCTGCATCAGGATGGTCATCAGGTAGAGCCGCCTGCGTTCGCCTCCGGAGAGCTTCGATACCTTGGTGGTGAACATGTCATGGCTGAAAAGGAATTGGTTCAGCAGATGCATGTCGCTCACCACCTCCATAACCGTCTGGTCTTCATTGAATTTCATGCCGGTCTGGCGATAGAAGCCTATTTTCAGGGATTCGCCGCGTTCGATGATTCCGCTGAAGTGCCCGTCTTCCGGGATGTTGCCGGTGAGAATGTTCAGGAACGTGGATTTGCCGGTGCCGTTCTTGCCGACTATGCCGACGCGTTCGAACCGCTGGAAATTATATGTGAAATGGTCCAGATAGACATCCGGTCCATAGCTGAAACTCACGTCCTTACAGTCAATTATCTTGTTTCCGAGCCGTGAGCCTTTCCCCATCTCGTCCAGGTTCACTTTCCCGCTGGTGTAGACTTGTTCAGCCCTGTCCTTCAAGTCGTAGAAGGCATTGATGCGGTATCTCGCCTTTCCGGTCCTGGCGCATGGCGAGCTGCGTATCCATTCGAGTTCGCGGCGCAGGATGTTGTTCACCTTGGCGGTCTCGGCGTTATAGTTGTCGATGCGTTCCTGGCGCTTTTCCAGGTAGTTCTCGTAGTTTCCCTTGTAGGTATAGACTGCCCCGTGGTCGAGTTCCATCACCGTATTGCACACATGGTCAAGGAAATAGCGGTCGTGGGTGACCATCAGGAGGGTGCTGCGCGAGTGGCCGAGGTAGTTTTCCAGGAATTCGATGGCGTCAATGTCGAGGTGGTTGGTGGGCTCGTCCATGATGAAGAAGTCGGCTTCCGATGCCAGCATCACGGTCAATGCCACCCTTTTCACTTCACCTCCGGAGAGGTTTTTCATCAGACTGCCTTCCTGGAGTCCGAAACTGGTCAGGAACTTCTTGATTCTCAGTTCATAGGCGAACATCGCATCGTCATCCAGCCCGTCGGTGAATTTCTTGCTGGAGTCCAATACCTGCGTAAAGATGTCCTTCTCGGGGTCGTGTTCGAATTCCTGTTCCAGAAATGCTATCCTGATGTGTTTCAGAAAGGTGATTTTCCCGCCGGAATCGGATTTGTCGTTACCCGCAAGTATGCGCAGCAATGTCGATTTTCCAGTTCCGTTAGGTGCGATGAGCGCAATCTTGTCCCCTTCATTTATATTGAATCCGATATGCTCGAACAGCACTTTCGGACCATAACTCTTGCTGATGTTTTCTATTTGTAAGTAGGATGCCATAACTATTTTATCTGAACAGGCGGTCGACTTCTTTTACGGCGGACGGGAGGGCGAAGACGGCTACGCGGTCGTAGGCTTCGATGCGGGTGTCGCCTACGGCTATGAAATAATCGTTGCCACGGATAATGCCGCCTATGATGGCATTGGTCGGGAAATCAATGTCTTTCAATGTGTTGCGTGTAATGAGACTGTCCGGCGCGACTATGTATTCGAGAATCTCGGCATTGGTTCCGCTCATGTATTTCACGAAACGGACCTTGTTGCTGAGGGTCATCTTGAAGATCTTTCCTGCTGTAATGAGCTTCTTGTTGATGACGGCATCGACCCCCATCTCTTCGGCCAGACGGATATATTCGAGGTTTTCCACCTCGGCGATTGTCCGTTCCACGCCGAAACGCTTCGCCACCACGCACGCCAGGATGTTCGCCTCGTCATTCCCCGTAACAGCCACGAATGCGTCGTAATCTTTTATATTTTCTTCCAGCAGGAAGTCCGAATCTCGCCCGTCACCATTGATTACCAGCACATTGTCATCGGTAATCTCGCTGAGTTCCATACAACGTTTCTTGTCCGGGTCGATGATTTTCACGGTGTCCACCTGGCCGCTGATGCCGGAAGCCACCATCTCCCCTACCGCGCTCGCGCCCAGAATCATGACATTGTTTATCTCAATGTTGCTCTTTCCTAGGAAATTCATCAGCGGCGCCACACCTTCGCGCGTCGTTATGATGAAAACAAGGTCGTGATACTTGAATTTCGTATCGTATTTCGGCATGATGGTCGTATCGTCACGCGAAATCGCAACCACACGGAACTGCGTGCCGAATGTCACGGCTGCCGCGAACTCCGCCACCTTCATGTCAATGATCGGTGAATCGTCTTCCAGCTTGAACACTGAAAGCTGCAGCTTTCCGCGCGCAAAATCCATCGTCTCGGTAGAAGCCGTACGCTTCAGCAAACCAGCGATTTCGCCTGCGGCAATCTTCTCCGGATAGAACATCAGGTCAATGCCCATTTCCGTGAAGAGGTATTTGTTTTCGTATGAGAGATATTCTTCATTGTTGATGCGGGCGCAGACTTTCTTGCAGCCTAACTTCTTGGCCAGCAGCGCACTGACGATATTCACATCTTGCGATGCGCTCGGATTTACGGCGATGAAAAGGTCCGCATGTTCCACTCCCGCATCCTTCAGTATCTTGATGCAGGACAGGTCACCAAGTATAGTTACCACATCGGCAGTGGTGTTCAGTTTCGCAAGCCTCTCCTCATCGCAGTCGATGACCGTGATGTCATTAGCTTCATTGCTGAGCATCTTGGCAAGGTGAGAACCTACTTCACCTGCACCTTCAATGATGATTATCATAGTCCTATGTTTAGAAATATTTCCTCACCGCTGCGAAAGCCCTCTGTCCGAGGAAAATAGCGCGCGGGATAATCCAATGTCCATAAATTCCGCGGACTTCCGGCATACTGTTTTCGTCGAAATATCCGTCTTCCGGCCCGGCAATGCTGGCGAGATATTGTTCCACATCGTACGGCGACCATTTCCGCGACAGTTTCTTGAATTCGCCATGTGCCTGGAGAACCGCCTTGAAAAGGTCAAGCTTCAGCATCAGCAGATAGGCTGCCGCCGTGCAACCATCCACGACCATCCTCCAGAAAATCCGCCTTTCCGCACGCCTTGCGGCCCTCTTCCCAATATCCTCAAGGTCAATGTCTTCATATCTTTTGCCCGCACGAATTTTCTTACGCAGCATTTCCAATGCATATGTTTCCGGAAGGTTGTTTTCCAGAAGCATGAGGTTGTTCCTGTAGTTCAGTTTCAGTTTCCATGGGGATGTCTGCGGCAATGTCCCGCCTCCTATATGGTAAACGACTGATTCCGGGACAATCCTGACCTTGTAGCCGTCAAGCTGCATCTTCCAGCAGAGGTCGATTTCTTCCATGTGGGCGAAAAACCTGTCATCCAGTCCGCCGAGGGAATTGAACAATTCGCTTCTTACCATCAGGCATGCGCCCGTGGCCCACAGGACATCCGCAGGCGTATCGTATTGGCCTTCATCCGTTTCCACCATTTTCATGATGCGTCCGCGACAGAACGGGAAGCCGAAGCTGTCGATGTATCCGCCTGCGGCACCGGCATACTCGAACTTGTCTTTATCGTACCAGGAATGCAGTTTCGGTGCGCACGCGCCCACGTCCGGATTCCGGTCCAATGTTTCCGTCAATGGATGGAGCCACCCGTCAGGTACTTCAATATCTGAATTCAGCAGCACGAAATACTCGGCGTCGATCCGTTCAAGCGCGCGGTTGTAGCCTCCCGTAAATCCGTAGTTCTTGTCCAGTTCAATGCGTCTGACACTTGGAAATTTCTCCGCCATCATCTGCATTGACCCGTCCGTGGAGGCGCTGTCGGCTACGACAAGTTCGGCGTCTTCGCCTTCAATCGAGCGAAGTATGCCAGGAACGAACTTTTCGAGGTAGTTCTTTGTGTTCCAGTTAAGTATGACGACTGCTGTCTTCATTAATTCTTTTTCGTCTTTTCGGTCAGGATTCGCTTTTTCCTCAGTCGAGTACCCCGGTACACTCCTTCGTCAAAAACAAATCCTGCCTCGAAAATACTTCAAAATCGTGGTTAATTCTCGTGGCAGTGGCACTCGTGGCCTTCGTCGTGGCAATGACATTCATGTTCGCTGCCTTCGTCATGGCAGTGACATTCATGACCTTCACCGTGGCCTTCTTCGTGGCAATGACACTCATGACCTTCACCATGTCCCTCGCCATGGCAGCATCCGTGGTCACCTTCGCCGTGGCAGCATCCGCCGCCCTTGCCGTGATGACAGCAGCCACCTTCCTGCGGCGCAAATTCGCCATGCAGGCCTTCGGTCAGTTCCTTCTCGGTAGCGTCACGTACAGAGACAATCTTTCCCTTGAAATTCAATGTCTTGCCAGCCATCGGATGATTGAAGTCCATGGTCACGGTATCTTCGTGGATCTCGGCAATCGTGCCCTGAACTACCATGCCGGAGCTGTTCAGCAGCGGAATCACTCTGCCGATGACCAACAGGTCTTCCCTGATGGCGCCGTCCACCTCGAATGATGATTTCGGGATGTCGAACTTGCGCTTGGAATCGTACTCGCCATAGCCCTCTTCCGGGGTCAATGTGAATGCGAATTCACTTTCAGGCTCCATGCCCTCGATCTCGGATTCGAATTTAGGCAACAGCATGTGCGTACCATGTATGTAATCCAGAGGACCTGTCATTTCGGTAGTCTTATCTACCACTTTTCCATCTACAGAGAGCTCGTATTCAAGCTCGACTACCTTGTTGTTCTCTATTTTCATTATATTATATTTTAATATGTCTTGTATATGTTGCAAAGTTACGGATTATCTTTCGTTTTCAAAGCGTTTACTTACGAACTGAAATTCACATCCTTGAATGCCACGGTAGGAACCTGACGGCTCATGCCGTCCAACGGATCATTTCCAGCGGCAATGAGGTTGTTCCACAATTCCACTATATTGCCGGTAATCAGCATGTTGCATATCGGAGCCGTGACTTTTCCGTTCTCGAAAAGAAGTCCCTCCACGCCATACGAAAAATCCCCCGTGGCGGCATTGCAATTACCTCCATTGAAGTCGGTCACCAGGATTCCGCTTCCGCAGAGGCCCAGGATTTCGGCTTCGCCAATGCTGCCGGACACGGATGCATTGGCCTGACCTTCAACCAGTTCGTTGTCAACGAACGGCTTTACCACCGGTCGGTTGGCACATTCGGAGGTGGCAGGCATGTCGAGTTTTCCGGACATGTATGTACTGATAAAATATTCCATGACCACGCCGTCGGTTATGATTTCCCGGTTCAGACACGCCCTTCCGTCTTGCTCGAAAAGAATCGCTCCGCATTTGCCTTTTTCCCTAGGCATATCCATGATATTCAGCCCCTTGGCAAATATCTGCTTGCCGAGAGAGTCCGTCAGGAATGAAGATTTCTGCTGTATCGCCCTGCCTCCGAGAGCATCCAGGACCGGCTGGAGCAATCGTCCGGCAATCCTGTTCGAAACCACCATCACATGACGGCCGCCATCAGCATTGACAGGACCTATCTGGCTGACAGCCTGCATCACGGCCTTATGGCCGCAGTCGGAGGCGCGGACTTTTTCGGGGCTGATGCTGTAGTCCCACCAGAAACCGCTGTACTTGTCGCCGGCATTGTCCTCGACCGTCACCTGGGTGCAGACTTCGAATGAGGTTTCGGTATGGCGGCAATGTATGCCGTCGGAGTTCGTCAAATATGTGTCTGTCAATGTGTTATTGTATTCCACTTCTTCGGATACCACTTTCCAGTTTCTATCCGGTGCCGCCTCACGGAACTTCGCGAACACGGAGACATTTTTCGCCATTGCCAGTTTTTCGTCTGCCGTCACGGTGTCATATCCGTACCAGACAAGTCCCATTTCGTCGCCACGCACGGCATCATTGGCAGTATCTTCCTTCGCCGGCAATTTCCTGAACCGGTCGGGCGCGAGCATCCGCACGTTCTGCACGGCTTTCACCAGCAAGTCGCGTATACTGCTCTCTTCCAGCCTGTTGGTGGAAAAAACGCCGTATCTCCCGTCGGCATATACCTTGAAGGTCAATGCCCTGTCGCCGGTCTGGCGGATGTTGTCGAGTTCCCCGTCCAGGAGGGCGTAGATTTCCGTTCTTGCCTTGTCCAATGTCACTTGAACCGCCGATGCGCCTGCCTCGACCGCGAGTGCCACGCTCCGGTCGGCAATCCTTGTTTCTTCCTCTGTTATAGCGTATTCCAGTTTATTCTCCATCTTGTTCTCCTCCTACCAGAAGATTGTTTACCAATACCGTCGGCATGCCGCATGAAACCGGTACCGACTGTCCTTTTCCGCAGGTCCAGGCGCTGTCGTCGATGACGCAATCGTTGCCTACGGCCATAATGTCTTTCAATGCCTGCGGACCGTTGCCAATGACATTGATATCCTTTATCGGGCGCGTGAGTCTGCCGTCTTCGATGAGGAAGCCGCTTTTCACGAAGAAGGTGAAATCCCCTTCTCCGATTTTCACTTGTCCATTGCTGAATTCATTGACATAGATGCCTTTACGTACTGAGGCGATGATGCCGTCAGGCTCGGCGTTGCCGCTTTCCATATAGGTGGCGCGCATGCGTGGGATCGGGCTGGAGCGGAACGTTTCGCGTCTTCCGTTGCCGGTCGGGGCGACGCTGTAGTACCTGGCGCTGATGCGGTCGTGGAGATACGAGGTCAGGATGCCGTCTTCGACCATTGTGGTCCTCTGTCCCGGAACTCCTTCGTCGTCGAAATTCAGCGATCCCCGGTTGCCTCGGATGGTCGCGTCGTCCACGATATTGATGCCTTCGGGGCAGACCCGCTTGCCCATCTTGTCGGAAAATATCGACTGGCCTTTCCTGTTGAAGTCGGCTTCAAATGCGTGTCCCATGGCTTCGTGCAGCAGAATTCCTGATGCTCCGGCTCCCATCACCACCTGCATCTGGCCACCTTTAGGGCGCACCGCTTCGAAGGCATTGTCCAGTCCGTCGGTGATTTTTCCGGCGAGTTCGGTTATCAATGCGTCGGTGAGCATTTCGGCGCCTTTCCGGAGGCTGCGCGATACGTTTTTCTGAATTTTGCGGCTTCCGTTGTCGGCCACGAGCATGGCTTGCACAGTGGTCATCGGGCGAGTTTCGTATTTCATCTCTCCGAAAGAGTTATACATCAGGTAATCGCATGTCTGACTGGACAATGCGCAGATTACGCTGGTGATGCGGCTGTCGCGGATTTTGATGGCCTGTTCCAGTTTTCCGAGGAATCCGACTGCTACGGAAGGGCTTTCCTGCCGCCAGTCATTGACAATAGGATATCTGTCGGCTGCCGGGTTCGGCCGGCCGGGATAAAGTCTCCTGACCAGGCGGTCGCCGTTGTTTTTCTGCGCGGTGTATGTGGCGCCGATGCTGCGTGTGTCGCGGGGTGTCACGGCCGTGCCTTGCGAGATGGCGGATGCGGCTATCGCTGCGCTTTCCATGTCTTTCCAAGTGGTGCTTTCGGAGTAGGCATAACCTGTCTTTTCTCCGCAGAGTACCCGGATGCCGACGCCGTAATCAATGTTCAGGCCGCCGGATGACACTTCGCCGTCTATCAGCTGGTGCGTCTGGTTCATCGTATTCTCGAAGTAGAGGTCGCAGTAGTCGCCTCCATGCGAGAGTGCCGTTTCCGTAAGTTTCTGAAGGTCAGTGTCTCCGACCTTAAATATGTCCAAATAGTATTGCTTGTCCGATATCATTTTTGTTTTTCTTCTATGACGTTGTTCGCTTCTTCGGCGAGCTGACGTATTTTCATATATGTTTCTTCGTCTTTGATGATAAGTCTATTTTTCTGTCCTTCTGCGACGACGCGGAATGGTATCTGGGAGTTGTCGGCCAGTATCCACCTGTCTGCCATTGACTTATAGACATTGAAAAAATAATGCAGTCCTGCTGTATAGCGTCGGCGGATGACGGGTTCGGGGATGTTGTGCCCGCCTGCCGCGACTCTGGCGCGCACGCGTTCGACGGCGAGTTCGGGCGAGTTCAGCCAGAAGTAGAGAATCGTCACGGTGTAGCCTTGTTCGTGGGCGCGGTCAATCATGCGTTTGAGGCTTCTGGTGGCCAATGTGGTTTCGATGGCGAAGTCTTCGTGTCGTCTGAACAGGTAGTTCATTTTCAACAGCATGAGTTTGCCGGCTTGGATGGATGCCGCGTCCGGGCTGAACGGGGAGAGGCTCTTGGCGAATTCGTCGGAGTTCACGAATTGGCTGCATCCCAGCATTTCCGGCAGCAGCGCATATGAGGCCGTGGTTTTCCCGGCTCCGTTACATCCCGATATGACGTATAGCTGTGGCATGGCAATTAATTTTACGGTGTCAGTGTTTCAGGCGCTTGTTTCAGACGTCCTGTTTCAGACACCAGTTTTCAGGCGCTTATCGCTGACAACATACGAAGATACGGAGAATTTCCGGTTCCGGCAATCGCGCGCGGGGGATTCTTGGTGGTGGGTGGGTGATCAGGGATGTGTGGGGTGGCTCCGTGGGTTCGGGCTGGTTCCGTGAAGAGTGTGGCTGCGGAGGGAATTCCGTGGTTAGTGTGAGCGTTAGAACGTCGTGTCCAGTGTGGCCTGGCGTGAGCGTTAAAACGTTTTCTGCGTACGTCGTGATTGTTTTTCGACTTATCGTGCACAGAAAACGTTTTAGTACGCACGAGGAAACTGAGAAATGGGCGTAGGGATGCGGAGATAAGCGGGGATAACATGTATCTTTGTCGGAGGAATATTGAAATGTAGATTTATATGGGTAACAGGTTACTTCGCATGGTGACGGTGCTTTCTTTTTCGTTTGCTGCAGGCAATGCCGCCGGACAGATATATCCCGGTGAGGAGATTCAGGGAAAGATGCTTATGGAGGAGCAGGCGTTTCTGGCCAATATGAAAGAGGGGTTGCAGCATGTGCAGATGCTGGCCGTGCGTGATGCGATGAAGGGAGATTATGGGGCATTGGAAGAGATACGGCAGAGCAGGAATAAAGCACCAGTACTGCCGGAAAGCATTGATATAAAATATGTTGCGTCCGATATTTGTTTATTCTCGCCTGCCGGTCGTGCGGCTCGGAAGAGACCGCTGTTGCTGTATTTGCATGGCGGCGGATGGTGCTTCGGCAGCATCAACAGTTGCGCGCGATTTTGTGCAGCATTGGCGGAAGCCGGGGATTGTTGTGTTGCGGCGCTCAATTATCGGCTCGCTCCGAAGTTCCCGTTCCCGGCTCCGCTGGATGATTGCCGGAGGGCATTTGAATATGTGAAGTGTCATGCTGATGAGTGGGGTTGTGATTCTTTGCAGGTTTCCGTCGGGGGCGACAGTGCCGGGGGCAATCTGGCTTTGGCGACGGCAATGTCCGTGGAGGGCGCATGCAAGGTGATTCCGATTTATCCGGTGACGAAGCTTTATACGGAGGTCACGCCTTCTTGGGTGGAGTATGGCAAGGGTTATGGTGATGATGCCGAGCTGCTGGAGGCATTCAATGAGGCGTATTCCGGAGGCGCGGCACGTAATCCATTGGTATCCGTGGGATTGGCCAGCGATGAGACATTGGCGATGCTGCCTCCGGTGCTTATCATTTCTGCCGGGCATGACATTCTTTTCGACCAGACTGCCGAGTTTGCCGAGAGGCTCAATGGGCTCGGGCATAGTCTTTCTTACCATGTCTTCCCTACTGCCACTCATCTTTTCATAACGGTTCCGGGGCAGCCGACGGCGTTCAATGAGAGTGTGCGGATTGTTGCGGAGTTTATTAATGGGCGGTGAGGTGGCGTGGGTCGGTTAGCGCGCGCTGGTTGAGCGCTGACGGGGAGCTGGCGGGATGCGGCCACGGTGGGTTTCGTAAGTCATTGATAATCAGATGGAGTTTTAGCATGGGCGTGGAAACGTGGACTTTTTTTGACTGCGTTTCCACGGTGCGTTTTATAACTAATTGATAATCAATGTTTCCAAAAACAGGGCGTGGCTGCGTCCCGACACCTCTTCTAGATTTTTCACAAAGGGCGGAATTCTCCTATTCGAGTTTTTAGGAATGTTGGTTGTACCGTCCGGAAGTGCCGTAGCCAAAATAAGTCGCCATGCAAGCCACGAGGAATGATATCATCGGCATCAGGTTTCCTTCAAACCAGAGACTTCTTCCTCGGCGAGTCCGGTGGCTTCACTGATTGCGGGAACAGGCAATTTGAGCCGTAACAAGTTCATTGCAACTTCTCTACGTCCTTTCTCGATACCTGCCAGCATGCCTTCCTCGCGTCCTTCCACACGACCTTCCTCGCGACCTTTCTTCTTCGCGTACTCGATTTGATTATATGTATCCCTTGCCGTCTGCATATTATTGATGTATTTTTTCTTGTCTTCATCATCGAGACTGGCAAATTCGGCGGCATCGAAGAACCGTTTGAAAATCTTGTCTCGTAGAGCTGCCGGCCGATCCAGCAGTCTTGACAGGTTTTTCAACATGTATAACCATTTGTCCAGCTCCGTGGTCAATTCATCCTCGCTCTTGTCGAATTTCGCAACCTCAACGAACACGAACTTCAGTTTGTCTGTCATGGTTTCGCCGGTCGTTCCTTCGCGTAGCCAGTATCGGTGCTCTATCCGGTCGTCTTCCAAGTGCTTGTAATCCAATATGCCTAGGAAGAACACGCCGTCGAGCCGGAAATTCCAGGGTTTCTTCGGATCACCCTCTTCTTTCTCCATAGCCTTTTTGCCTTGTTTCAAAATCGGGAAGGATGTATAAAACAATGCCCTCTCAAAGAAGTGCTCTTGCGCGCCGCGTTGGACCTCGACCAGAAATTCCTTTCCGTCCGATGCTCTGCAGATGACGTCGAATACAGCCCTGCGGTCTTTTTCCATAATTCCCAACTGTTCGGTAGGAAGATATGTGATGTCTTCAATGTCGAATTCCGGGAAAATGACTTTCAGGAATTCGATGAGAATGTCCTTGTTTACTTCTGTTCCGAATAGTCTTTTGAAACTCCAGTCGACCATGGGGTCGATGTATCTAGCCTCAATTGTTTCAACCATAAAGTTAAAGTTTTTAATTTATTAAACAAACGGTTGACATCATGATGCGTCACGAAAGCATGAACGCCTGTGTCAATCAAGGCTGCAATAGTATGCAAAATTTTTCCGAAAACGCCGAAAAGTGGACTTGTCAAGTGCAGATTTTTATGATTTTTATCTTCCGTGTGACATTCCTGTAACTTTATGCAAAAATTATAATTCTCAGTGAATTACGAAGCGAATAATTAATCTCATCTATGTATGTTTCTTATGTGTTTTTTGCGAAAGACTGATTAATTTACTGGTTTTTTGACACGCTAAGGAACAACGCATGATGTGCAGAAATCTTATCACGCCCGGAAGTGTCGAAGGATTCCGCCGGTCCTCCCCACGATGTGGGTCCCCTCTTTTCGGGAGCCAATGCCGTCTCCACCCTTCGCCACTTCCGGGCTTGTCTTGCGAATGGAATTCTGGGGTTGGTGTGAGGGGCAGAACGTCATGTTCAGTGTCGCCTGACGTGAGCGTTAAAACGTTTTCTGCGCACGTCGTGATTGTTTTTCGACTTGTCGTGAGCGGAAAACGTTTTAGTACGCACGGGAGGGTCTGGGAAAACAGGGAAATCGGAGAAAAAACAGAGTAAAGAGAGAAAGCAGAGAGACAGAGGACGCAGGAAAAACAGGGAAATTCGAAAAAAACAGAGGTAACAGAGTAAATGAGGGAAATCAGAAAAACAGAGCAAAAGAGGACTCCGAGCAAACAGAGAAAAGGGGTCAATAGAGATAACAGAGAAAAGGGACGATGAAATGGGGCGAGTAGAATGCGGACGTAACAGAGTGAAGAGAGAAAGCAGAGATGAGGGACGAATGCAGAGGCAACAGAAAAACGTGGCGATGGAAGCATTCTGGCGTGAGCGTTAAAACGTTTTCTGCGCACATCGTGGTTGTTTTTCGACTTGTCGTGAGTGGAAAACGTTTTAGTGCGCACGGGAGGGTCTGGGGAAATAGGAAAATCGGAGAAAAAAGACAAAAAAATATCAGAGGTAACAGAGGAAATGAGGGAAATCAGAGAGACAGAGGACGCAGGGAAAACAGGGAAATTCGAAAAAAAACAGAGGTAACAGACGAAAGCGAGGGCGCTGCGGAATTGCAGGGTCCTCGCTTGGGTGTTATTGTTCGATGTCCGTTATATTAATTGCGGACTGTCTGAAAGGCAATTCGGGGAGTCTACTCGGACTGGGCAACGCCGTCAATGACTAGTTCACCGGTAGTTCCAGGAACAAATCTGCCGTAGAGATTGCTGTGTTCAGGAGCGGTCTTGCCGGTCTGGGTTATGGTGTTTCCTGATTCGGTGATGTTATTGATAGTCAACTCGCCAACATTTGCAGTACCTACTACGACACCTACGCGCCAACCACCATCGTCAGTGGATGTGAGAACGCAATTCTTTACCGTACAGTCAGAAATGGTGTGGTAGGTTGCAGGGTTACATCCGGCATGGCCGATAATACCACCTACAGAACCTTTAGCTGAAATTTTACAGCCCTCTACTGAACATTTGGTAATCTTGATATATGTGTCAACCGGTCCATCATTAGGTTTATTATAACCTGAGGTCCAACCGATTAGACCACCGACACGCGCGCCGCCGGTAGAAATCATTTCAGAATTCGTAAGATGACAATTATCAAGTTCAATCGTAGGCATGCTATCCACATCGCAGACAAATGCTCCAATGCCCAAATTGCTGGTAGCATCGTTAATCTTAACACCATCCAATGTAAGATCCTTGACAACGATTCCTGAATTACCTGCGAATCCGCCAGCAAACAAAGGAGCATTGAGTCCGGAAATCTTGTGGCCATTACCGAAAACAGTCACGACACCGGCACCATGATAACCATCTACTTTAGCAGGCGTCCAGGTTTCGCCCTCTTTCAGGACAATGTCTTTTCCAATTTCAATGATATTGTCACCAGAGCCTGCACTTGTAAATGCGGTAAGGGTTGCGCGGAGTTCTGCTGTCGTCATAACGACAGGCTTTGTGCCGCGGACAACTGTCCAGACGCCTTCTTCCGCCTCAACTGACATATAGCCTTCAGCCAAGAAGTTGGTATGAGCACCTTCAGCTGCGCAGTCAGCAGGGTTGAATTTCACGAATTCGCCACCTGATACCATAATCTTAGCTGTACCATTTTTGCGATTTGCATCATAGCAGTTCAAAACATAACCATATGGTGATGGGAGTCCCGAAGGCTGCTGAATGCTATATTTTCCACCCTTAATCTCCGCTGTACCTTCAAAAACATATACAGCATGAACATTACCGACATAAGTTCCGTCCTCAATTACAACCTTACCGCCATCCATAACATCTACAGCATAGCAGTCGTTTTCCTTAGCCTGAAGAGTTCCGGCGCCTTTAATCGTAAGACTACCTCCTCTCACAGAGAGAAGAGACCAATCATTAGCAGCGGTATTCCAAAGATCAGCAGTATTGCTGATAGTCTTGCCATTAAGATCGAGAACGACCTCCTTTCCAGCCTCGACAGCAACAGTCTCGCCAAGGACTACGTCTTCGGTCAATTTCGCCTCACCGCCTGTCTCGAAGAGCGCTTTCAGAGACTCCGCATTCTTGATATTGACAAGGTCAATGTCATTGTCCGGCTCATTGAAGATAGGGACAATCTCGATATTGAAGATAACCTGCGAGGTGAGAAGGTTGCCGAGGATGTTGGTGCGGTAGTTGTTCTGAACCGGAGTCTGAGGCGAAGATGCTTTGACGGTTATACCGGTTTCAGGAATAAACTCTGCGGTAACATTGGAAATGTGTTTCGCGTCCTGCTTACCCATCGGAAGGATGTAGTTCATTGTCATCCACTTATAGTCGCCGGCCTTGGTGACGAGCGTTTCGCCAGGAAGTGCAGATTCGGTGAAAGTGACTACATCTTTGGCTTCTTTTCCTTCAGCTTCGAAAGTGTCAAATACTGTAGCCACATCGGTTGCCGTGAAGACGCTCTTGACCGGTTCCACGCCTGCGGCAACAGCTGCGTCATAGTCGGCAGTACCGAAGTTCACCTGCGCGAACGGACGGTAAAGTTTAATGGTTTCCGTCAATGCACCATTGACTTTCAGCTCTTTGCGGGTGGCATAGAATGCGTCGCGTTTCTCGTCGTTGGCTTCAGCTCCTTCGTAAGAAATCTTGATGTTCTTCAAGTCGGTGACGTCGTAAGGCGCACCTTCGGCTGCCTGTGCCCAGAACACGAAGTTGTAGGTCTTGCCTTTCACGAGGCTGAATGTCACCTGTGTTTTCAGATCTGTGAATGTGGCAGTCTTGTCGAGTTCGAGCTTTGTTTTCGCATCGTCGTTCTCATAAACTGACACATAGAGTTTCTTGGCGGTCTGACCGTCACCAAGCGCTTTGGTAGCCATTTCACCCGGCAATGCCGCCGTGAATGTAACGTCAACCGTTTGTCCGTCAGGGACTTCCGCCACCTGTTCCTTGTTACAGCTGACTGCAAGTAGTGTCAATGCAGCCGCTGCTAAATATCTTAATGTTTTCATATTGATTTTGAGTTTATTCTGCTGTCTGAACGGTCGTACCGTCAATGGTTATAGTAAAATATTTCGTCGGAACCTTTGGTGTCTTATCATTTAACCCTTCCCACCATATACCATTAAAACCAGAAACCGTAGTATTTGTAATGTTAACGTTACCCCTCATTAATGTAGAAGCAGCATCACCATTCGTATAGTCCGTATGAATCTGAATAGCAGCCTTATCTTTATTAGAAGTCAAGAATTCACAATCTTTAACAACAAGATTATATATCCCCGCCGTACCATAAAGACATATAGCTTTTCCTGTCGTTTCAAATTTGCAGTCATCAACGGTTATGGTAGAGTTATCATATCCATAATAAATTATAGAGTAGCCAGTAAAACCCGAATTTGTAGAATTTTTGAAGGTACAGCCAGTAAATGTTGCTGATTTCTGAGCCATAACACCGACGACTCCATTAATTTCACAATTTGTAAAGGCAATATCAGATCTTAAGAACTGACAAAGCTGGGCATCGCTCACATATGGGTTTTTACTATCAAAGGTAAGATTCTCTAAGGAAATAGTAACACCCTTATTTTCATAAAAAGTATTTGAGGTTACTACAGTTTTTCCGATTCCAGCTCCCTTAAGAGTAATATTACCGGCATATCCTGATTTTTTAAACTCAAAATTTCCAGTCCCAAGTTTAATTATCACATCGTCTGTTCCAGAAAGATCTGAAAGTGTTTTTTCAAACTCAGCCTGATCAGCTACGGAAACCGATGCGTCAACGACTTTCCACGCCGGTTTTCCATTGTAAGTTGTCTCTACTGATTTGTAGCCGTCAGCAACAAAAGAGGTAATGGCTCCGTTAGCTTCATTCACAGAAGCAGGGTTGAAGCCTACGAATGTACCGCCTTTAACAGAGAAACAGTTGACAGTGATGTCATCATGCTGGTTAAGGACAAATGGTGTAGCGTCAGAGCCAGAACCAGCTTTCGCCATGAAAACGCCGCCGTTGATTTCTACAGAGCCATTTCTGCCATATTTATCTGGCCCCATCACAAAAATCGTAGCATTGCTCTTACCACTATTAGTATTAGCACCAACGTTATATGTTCCGCCGTTGATTACAAGGTGTCCACCCTGTTCTACAATAATCGCATTGTTGTCAGCACCGCCTTCGCAATATACCTCACCATCACCGTTGATGGTCAAATCGCCATGCACCTGAAGGGCAGCTTTATTTTCTTCAAGACGATTTTCATTGCTAAACTTCTTTCCATTAAGGTTCAGAACGCTGGTAACCCCAACATCAAGCGTAACGCCTTTCGATTCGTCTGCCACAGAATAATCTTCTGAAAGCGTAACCTCTTTACCAGCTTCAAGATTTGCGGCGACGGAATCGTAGGTATCTCCACCATCAAATTCAGGAGCAATATCTACATTCCACATGGCATCCACTGTCAACAAATCTCCAAGAATATTAGTTTTGAAGTTGCGCTTCACAGGTGCATTTGGAGCCTTTATCGTTGTCGTCTTTCCATTGCTCAACGTTACGACTGCAGTAGCATCAGTGATAGTTTTATTAGGATTCAACGCGAACACATAAACTGATGCCAAATAACTATATTCAGCATCATTGACAGATAAGGTTTCGTCTGAAATAACTTCATTCTCGTTGAATTTCACCGTTTCCGAGCCCTCACACGCGAAAGAATCTCCAGACATAAAAGGATGGAAGACATTAGGCACACCGGTAAGGGTCACATATGATTTTTGCGCTTTAAGTTCGTCTGACCGCCCAGAATACTTTTTTGTCCCGAAATTCACTTGCGCAAGAGCACGTTTAAGACTAACCTTCTTCGAATAAGAAACAGTAACACGCGCCTCATCCTTAATGGCAAAGAATGCATCCATCTTAGGGTCATTTGCTTTTACCAAATCCATATTCATCGTCACCGAACGCAAATCGTCTGTATTGTAATATCCTGTTTCACTCGTCTGAGCCCAGAATGCAAATGAATAAGTCTGTCCTTTCACAAGAGAGAATTTAACAGTTGCCTTTCCACCCACGACCGTCACATTCTGTGTCAGTTCTGGAACCGGAGTATAAACAAAGTGTTTATTTTTATCTTTAGCCCCTTTCAGGAACACCTGGCAGATAAGTTCATTTACCGAAGCGGCATCCGAAAGTCCTTTGGTAGAGACTTCCACTCCCGGGACGTCGACTGAGAATGTGGCCTCGACCATGGCACCTTCATCAGGGCCGACCTGTTCTTTTGCGCAGGCCAAAGCCAGGACCGACATTGCGGCGGCTGCGAAAGATTTCAATAATTTTTTGTTCATAGTTTTATGTGTTTTAAAATATTATTTGTCAACGTATTATGATATTGTATTCCCCATCAAAACCAGGGTCAATCGCCACGCCGCCTCCGGTATCCTGCATTAGGAAACTGCCTTTTACGGTGGTGAGCATGCTTCGTTTGAGAGGGA
>OFMT01001053.1_pt1 | contig 21524 bp, 20 predicted proteins | sample 1541891 | NCBI WGS metagenome assembly OFMT01 (sample SAMN04209230, study PRJEB22552) | human gut metagenome | biome: gut; material: feces | host: Homo sapiens | place: USA: Oklahoma | reverse complement strand
TCTACAGGTATAGAATTTACTCTTGCAAGGTAGAATTTAAAAATTCATTTAACTTATATGTGTGCTGAATAAAGTTTCAGAATCGTTCTCAAAAACATATGTTCACAGGCACTTTTTGGCGCGGGGTGAGTGCCTTGTCAAAAATGGAAATTTACTCTAATATGCGAAAATTTTGCTGTACGCTGCTGCATGGAAACAGTAAGCAGTGTAGCAGTCAAATCAGAACCGGGTTCCGATTGTAGTGTTATTTTCTCAAATAATCGGCGATCGTCTTAAATATCGATTCATACATGGAGTCATGCAGGATATCATGGGTTCCGGGAAAGCTTCTGATCTCCGTATCCGGGTTGTTTTCTTTGTATGCTTTGTACACTTTTCGGATGCCTTTTCCAAAACCGGATACCGGATCTTTTTTTCCATACAGGAATAAAGTCGGAATGGTATTATTCGGATTTTTAAGGTTTCTGCTGGCACATTCCATGCCTTTGGAAAACTCACAGAAAAAAGCAGGAGATACATCCTGACGAACAAGACTGTCACCAGCGTATTCCATTCTCTTTTCATTATCCGTTAAAAGCCAGTAATTGGCCGGTCTGCCTTTGAACTTTTTACCATATGTACCGAACATCAGATCATGGATCTTATCAGAAACACAGGACATCCTTCCGGTATATTTTTTCCCAATCCATGTTCTCATTATCCTCATCAGGAAAGCGGACTGTGCACCGGTACCGATCAGGATTTCTTTTTTGTAGGGAGTCAGGTCGGGGTTTGTCCTTACAATGAAGGAACCCAGGGAAAATCCCAAAAGATAAATAGGCAGGTTTGGATATTTCCGGGAAACATATTCCCTTGCTGATACCATATCTTTAACCGTATCGTTCCAGTCATCGATGTACAAACAGGATGATCCTGGTGTGGTGCTGTGTCCGTGGCTGATGATGTCATTGCCAAAGACAATGTATCCGCGACTGGTAAAATACTTTGCAAATTTCACATATCTTCCCATATATTCTGTCATTCCATGGCAGATCTGGATCAGGCCTTTGAGATCGCCCTTATATTCCGGTGCATAGATCTCCAGGTGCATGGTGGTGTCTTTATCGTTTGATGGAATTGCTACAAATGTTCTTTCCACTGTATTTCCTCATTTCTTATTTTTCTGTAATATGCCAGATTTCGCAAAACAGAATAGATGGTGTCAGCAATAATATTTTCGTCTGGCTGAATTATTCCGGCTGGCAGAACAATCTTCTTGCGTGAAGCATTATATTGCTTTTTGGGGGAAAAGGAAAGTGTTTTTTGCATGTCTGAAAAAAGGTGTTTCGGATATCCTGGGAATGTAGAAAAGAATGTCCGCAAAGTCAGCCTGTTTGACGTTTTTCTGTTTTTCGCTTATACTGTAAGAACAACACGAAAAATATGGGGAGATGCTGGGATGAGCATTGAGGTTGAAATCAAGGTAAAAATTCAAAACAGAAAACAGGTCATGGATTCTCTTAAAAAAATAGGATTTATGGAAAACAGGTGCGTCGTAGAGACGGATATATATTATACCTCCACACATCATGACTTTGCTGCGCTGGGTGAGGCTCTGAGGATCAGAACAGTAAAGGATCCGGAATCCCCAAAAGAGACAAGTGTGATCACCTACAAAGGTGCAAAACTGGATCAGGTATCCATGACCAGGCAGGAACTGGAGACAGAAGTCGGGGACGGAGAAACGGTCAGAAAAATACTGGAACATATCGGTTTTTGTCCGGTATCTCCGGTAGAGAAAAAACGGCTGTATCTCAACAAAGATAATATGACTGCATGTCTGGATAACGTAAAAGGTCTGGGAGACTACCTGGAGCTGGAGATTTTGACAGATACGGAAGAAAAAAGAACAGAAGCATTGAAGCAGATAGAAGATGTCTTGGAAGCTTTGGGGTATTCCATGGAGGACACAACGAGAACATCTTACCTTTCTATGCTGATGAAAAAAGAGAAGGATGGCAAAGATGCACAAAGTAATGGTCTTTATTGATTATCAGAATTTCTTTATTTCTTGGAAGTGGAAGAACAGGGGGAGAAAACCTCCTTTTGTCGATTATCAAAAATTAGGACGGCTGATAAACCGTCAGATCCCGTTGGATTCGGAAGTGATCAAAACATATTTGTTTGCATATAAGCCCTGTGACGAGCTGATGCTGCTGGAGCCTTATCAGAGATACTACAACTGGCTTACAGGAATAAAAAAGATTCCGTATCTGGAAGTGATCGAAGGACGGCAGGATATACACCGTATTTATGGGGTTGAGTTTGATATTAATGATCCTTCTACTTACACGACAGAAGAAAAGGAGACGGATATTAATATTGCCACACACATGATTGCAAAAGGTTTTCAGAATGCCTATGACATAGCAATCCTGGTAAGTGGGGATACGGATTATGTACAGGTGATACGGACGTTGCATGATCTGGGCAAGATCGTAGTGATCGCCCATTTTCCAGAACAGAATATCGCGAAATACCAGGGGATGTACGATGCAGAAGTGATCCTGGATGACGATCTTTTGCATCGGGCTGGCAATGCATCATATGGCAGGGAAAAGAGAAGCCGAGAGAGATATCCTTACCGGTTTCCATCGGGAAAAAAGTGAATTCGAATTCAAATTATTGTACTACAATCAGAAAAGAAGAGCATTGAGCTCTTCTTTTTTTCAGTCCCCCGGACCAGACAATATCTTTTCTCATCAGGCAGTTCATTGCCATGACGATCACATCCATCAGCATTGGAATGGACTCCGCAGGAGTAGAACCGTACAAGCCTCGGATGCCATATTCTGTTTCTGCCGGTCCCTGTGTCTCATCTGCGTAATAAACCGAAACTTCCTCATGAGCAAACCGGATATCTCCGTCCGCAACTTCGTAATAGTAATGGCTGTAATTGCAGGTAATGTCGATATCGGCTTCCGTCTGCTCTGCCGGTGTCAGCTTTCCGGTCACCGGATCTGTCACAGCCCAGAGACTTCCCGTTCTGACATACTGCGGATGTCTCATTTTGGCTGTTTCTCTGGTTATCCTGTTTTTGAGTTCGATCTGTATCCCATATAGTGCCTCTTTTTTGGGGTAATATGCGAAAAGATAATCTGCGCTTATGTGTATTCGAAAATCACGTAATCTTCGCGAAAAAGCGGAGATAATAATCTTTCTGGATCACTGATCTCCCAGTCGTGTCTCATACAGACTTGGCATTTTAACAGGCAAAAAAACTGCTGCCATAATAAGAAAAACAATATACAATGCAAGGCCCTCCTTTTTTATTCTGTTTGCCGAAATAATCTTCGTTAAGCGTGGAGAATAAGGCATTTTTAATATGATAAAACCTGAATTCAAAGGAATAAAGCCATTGCCATGTGGTGATGGAGACTTCATAAGTTAACTCTTCTAAGCTGTACCATCATATCCTTAAACTCATCTGGCTCTACTCGTATTTCTTCTGTTTGTGTTATGATTTTCCCATTTTGTTTGATGTATTTTATTTTTATTATGAAATCGTTACAGTCATCCAGTTTGATTTTTTTGGCCGCTGCACCCTTATCATATTGAATCCAAGAACTATGTTTTGAATCATGACTTATGTCAATGATTACTTCGTTTTTTTCTATGCTCCCATTTATGCCAATAGCGCGGCCTTCGTCCACCAGCCATCTCTTATAGCCTTCTTTGATATCATTATATTGTACGTAGAAATGTGTGTCGTACAAATCCTTCAAACCTTCATCGTTTATGTTTATTTTCTTTTTATAATAATTTCTTTTTTGTGCAAAACCTTCGGTTGCTTTTTTCTTTTGGTACGTTACCAAAACTACATGCTCATCTTTCAGGTTCGCAATATATACGTTGTGATTATATTTTGCAATCATATACACCTCTGCTTAAATTTTTCTTAATGTGTTCATATTATTAACGATTTGGATATTCCATCCTTGAAAAGCCAATTTGTCTGAGATCCACCCTTTATCTTCATCATTCCCAACATATATAATTCCAACAGGAGGTTTGACCGGGTCGTATTTACGATTTTTTGTATCCTTGTATTTATGTCCGGTAATATTTTCAAGTTTCTCTTTTAATTCTGTTTCCGATTCGCCATGATAAACGAACCTGGGTTTCGTTGCTATATATTCTTTGTATGTCATAAGAGCCTCCATGTTTAAAAATTGATCTATTACATTTTTAAATCGTTCATTTTAACCGGATTAAGTAAGCCTCCTGCGGAGGTTGCGAAAAGCATTAAGTAGTGGGTGGGAACTTGCTTGTATCAGAAGGAGTACAAGTTCCTTCTGGTAAACTGCGAAGCAATTATTCGGTGTAGGGTCGCATAGCGAAACGGGTTGTGAATATCCGCTTAACTGTAAGCGTCATTTGGTCTGCCTACTTTCTTGGCAATCCGCTTTTCAGATTTTCAAGAGCAGCCTGAGGGTTATTCCTTAAATAGACCAAGTAATTATAATCTCCTATAGGTTGCAAATATGTTGTTTTATACAGCTTTTTTGCTGAAAATCCTTCTGTTTTTAAGCATCTACTATCATCGACAAAGCATTGATTGTTAATCCAATACAAACTCTCTTCACATATATCTCTATAACATGTTATTTTATCAATTGCTCTTTCTAATCGTTCATCCTTCAGACTAAATTCTCTTGACATATACTTACGAATATTTTCTATTTCTTCCTTTGATGCATTTCTGATAATTAAAAAACCATATTTTTTATAATAATAGATGTTTTCAGTATGGATAAGTTCATACATCCCACCGCTTATTGAGGCGGATTCGTTTTCACGAATATTTTTTAGCTTTTCTGTATTATTGGCAACAGATTCTTCAATAGCCATACGCAATTTTGGGGTGTTACAAACAAACGTTGCTTTTCCTTCCTTTTCACTTTTCATTATACTTGCCAAAATTTCAAATGCCTTATAAATACCTTTTCCGGTCCTGTATGACAATAACTCATAAATACATTTTTCTACTTTTTCAACAATAGACTGATTTAAGGTTTCTCCATAATAGCTGTAGATTATATTCATGGCTTCATCTGCCATAACAGACCTCCTGACTGGGTAAAATATATTATCGCCAAAAGAATATATCCCACTGCCTTGAAAAAATAAATCTAAATCATCATTTGCAATTGCTAATTCTAACGATATATATTTTTGATTCATTTTAATGCCTCTCTTTGTATTACTATAATCATATTTGGCAAGCGTCGTCTGTCAGTCTTATTACCTGACAGTTTTCACATTCATCGTCCTGGCAGTATTTACAAAGTTTTTTGCTGTCTCCAGATTATTTTCATTCTAACAGTAAAATGATTAATTAGGAGCAGAAATGAAATATCCGCAGCCAGACAAAGAACTGAATGAAAAAACAATATGACAAGAATCTTTTTTATTTTCTGTTCGGAAGGCACATTTTTTCGTGTCAGAACTAATTTGCGTCACTGACTGATAACCTGTAATCAAAGCACGAAGGGATTGATGTAAATGGCAAGTGTATCTAAGACAAAAAAGAGGCTGTAAGAACCTGCTTGTAGAAGATCATGGAAATCTCGTCTTCTATATCGATAAGGTCCATATGGCTGCAATACTGGAAAGAGATTATAAAACGGAAGACATCATTGTTGTAAAAGTAATTTCAGAAAGCGAGGAAAATTCAGATGGCAAACAAAAATATTAAACTTATTTGCACCATATTCTTTTTGGTCGGTATCATCATTTTTGTAATCAGTGTTGTAACTAATTATAAAACATACACAGATAGCGAAATTGTGAAAGCAAATGTCATCAATGTATCTAGTACGAAAAACGGCATGTTGGAAGTTAAATATCGGTATAATTATGATGGCAATAAGTATGAGGAAAGCGTCAGACAACCCGTTGACGAGATTAAAGCAGGGGACGAAAAAGAAATCCGGATACGGAAAAGCATCCCAGAGAAAATAATTGTCACTACAATGACGACCGCAATATGTAATACTATTGCCTTTACCCTTTGTTTTATTGCGTCTTTAGGAATGTTACTTGCTGTTGTATGGTTGGACGAAGAAAGACGAAAAGGATAATTCTGATATTGAAATTTGACATTGAAAAACCTGCCGGCAGAAATTCTGCCGGTGCTTTTCCGCAAAAATATACTGATGAAAAGCCGGAGAAAAACAATACAATATGACAAAAAACTTTTTTGTCCGATAGATCCGTTTTTTCGTGTGGGAAGTGGGTTTTCTCCGCGGATGGTAAGCTGTAACCAGAACACGAAAGGAAGCGATGCTGATGAAAAAAGAATTAACAGAAAAAGAACGCAGTTTATTGGACTATATCTGCTCAAAGTACAGTCTGGATTTTTCGGGATGTAAGGCAAGAAAAACGAAAAAAGGCCATCTGTTTGTAGAGGGTGGCAGCTATGTATTCCGTATTGAAAAGAAACATCTGGAATTGATCCTGGACAGCGATTACCGTACGGAGGATGTGATAGTCATAAGTGCAGACAGGAGCAGTGCCTGTTTTAAAGATTATGAGGAATATATCAGGAAGAAAGAAGAAGACGCAGCCCGCCTCAGAAAAGAGAGAAAGACGGCAAGAAAGGCAGAAAAACAAAGACAGCAACAGAAGCGGGAGGAATGGAAGGAAAGAGTAAGAACAGAGTTTCCTCAAAACTTGGATGCGGTCATGACCGATATGAAGGCTCCTTTCAAGCCGGATGGATGGTCTTATAAGGACATGGAGTTTTGGGAATATTATGAAAATGAAATCCAGGTAACGATTGCAATTCAAAAAGATATCCGTACAATGAAAGGCTTAAAGCTTGCATATATCAGTGGGAGCATGACTACCAGTGTCAACCCTTTGAGCAGGGAAGAGGTCTGTAAAAAAGTAAAATACCTGATGTCCTCAAAAAAGAGATCTGTGTGTCTGGTGGATGAAGGACATCAGTTTCTGCAGAGACAAACGTATTTGTTTTTAAAAAAGCTTAAAGATCTGTCGGTGTGCCAGGAGTTCCTTAAGGTTGTGGACGAGGCTGATTTCTTTGAATACATGGATTTCTTAAAACATAATCACGCCAAAGAATGCCAGGATCGGATCCAGGTATCGGAAGTTCAGATAAAGAGGGGAGATGTCTTAAAATACAAGATATTTGGCCAGGAGTTTTTGTACAGCATTAAAGAAAATAGTATTTCCATGCCAAACGCGGTACTCTCAAGGCTGAAAAAACTTGCCGGATTTGAGAAGGAGTACCGGACAGTCATTAAGTCCTGTTTAAAGATTGCAGATAAGATCGGCTGTCCGCAATATCGGGTAACGGAAAACCTGGATGTCCGGGTACGTGCCCTTGTGGGAAAGAGGTATGCGGAACAGGTATTTTCCCCGGAAGAGTTTTCACCAGCTAGTCTGCGGAGATGGTATAAGGAAAAGGCGAAAGAATTTGAGGAAGAAGAGGAAGAGCAGGAACGACAGAAAGTCAAACGTGCGAAATCGTTGAAATCCTTTGGAAATCTGCTTGCCTCCGATATCTATGATCTGGTCTGCCTGAATGATTATATTACGGAGTCGGCGATCGTTAAGAACCTGCGTGGCATGAAGCAGACATTTCAGGCGACCATCAAGGGTGTAGAGAACAGTGGAAAATACGGGCTGCTTACGAACGAGGAAGTGGAGCGGGTATACAGCCAGATGAAACGTGAGAAGCTGATCTCCGAAAAAGGAATTGACGGGACTTATGGAGAGTTTTACATTGTAAAACCTTGTCCGGAAGGAAAGCTGATCTCCGAAATACATATCGAGGAGAAAAAAGAGTATGCGAAGTTCCTGGATACGGACTGGGTTTCTTATATGAAGAAAGTAATAAGTGCCGGAAAAGAGCGTAAGCTGACAAAAAAAGAAGACCAGGAGCAGATGAAGCTGCTGGAGCAGAAACGGGTTCTTTCTATCTATCCGGACCTGGTAAGGCAGTTCCTCAAAGGAAAGCCGGAGCACTGGAAAGATTTTGCGTTCACCATGTACAGCATGGAGACCGGGATACAGAAAAAATACTGGAAATATGTAACAGGATTATTTGAGGAGAAGAAAGATGACAATAAATGAGATCAGAGATAAATTAAAGGAAACAGGGTATATCCCGACGGATGATATCTGCTATGCCGTATTTGGCATGCTTGCACTTAATAAGCCGCTGCTGGTGGAAGGGGCACCTGGAGTTGGTAAAACTTCCCTGGCAAAGGCACTGGCAGAGGTTATGGGGCTTCCGATGCTGAGACTGCAGATGTATGACGGCCTTACCAAAGATGAGGTCCTGTATGACTACGATTACCAGAGACAGCTCCTTACCCTGGAAGCCGTAAAGCCAAAGCTCAATGAGGAGATTAAAGACCTGGGGATCAATGATGCGATCAAACATGTGGCAGGGGATGTGGATTTCTATGGGAAAGAGTTCCTGATCCCACGTCCGGTCCTTCAGACCATTGATGGAAGCGGCAGAAAGCTTCTTCTGATCGATGAGATCGACAAGGCATCCGAGGAAACAGAATATATGCTGTATGAGTACCTTGAGGATTATTCCATTGATATTCCGCAGTTTGGCACCGTATCCTGTCCGGAAGACCAGAAACCTGTCGTGATCCTTACTTCCAATGCATACAGGGAACTGTCCGGGGCAATGAAACGCCGCTGCTCATATCTGTATATCAAGAAAAAGACCAGGGCAGAGATCATCGAGGTCCTTAAGTACAGGACCAGTGTGGATGAGAGGGTGGCGTCAGGGATTGCATCCTGTATGGTCGCATTCCAGGAAATGGATCTGAAACATCCGGTGTCCGTATCCGAGATCGTAGACTGGGCTTCCTATATCGAAAAGGATGGCAGCAGGGAGTGTGTGCAGAATTCCCTTGGACTGCTGGTAAAAGACCGGAGGGACATGGAAGCAGTTTCTGCGACCGTCAGAAACTATATACATGACATTGCTTACTAGGGGGGAGAAATATGGAAGATCTGGCATGCTACAGGGAGTTATGGGCAAAGCCAGCAGACAACATACAGGATTCCTATCTCTACGAATTTATCTTTGAAGCCTGCCGATTCTTTTCCAACAAGGGATACATCTGTGATCCGTCAGAGATCTACTCCGTTCTTGGCAGGATGGGAGAAGTGGACATCAAAAGACTGCTCTATGCCATGATCGTCCACAGCTCAGATCAGTCAGAAGAGTTTGATCCCCTGTACAGGGAATTTGTATCCCTCTTTTTCCAAAAAGAGAAAGAGAGGACTGCTGCCAGGAAAGCAGCAGATAAGGCGAGAGAAGATTCCGAAAAGGCGGCTAAAGAGCATGAGGAGGAGGTAGCCCGCATACAGGAAAAGATCCGGCAGCTGAATGATAAGAAAGAAAAGCTTCAGGCAGAGAAACGAAAAGTCCTTGAGGAGCAGAACAAAAAAGAGATCGCAAAGGCAGAAAAAACAGCCAAAAAACAGGAAAAGGTACGAAACCTGAAAGCCTGTCTGAAAGGCCTGGAAAGTTTATCGGGGTTTGTTGCCTGTGTCAGAAGCGGGGAAAGACCGGAACAGGAGGAGCTGACAAAGGAGATCAAGGAAGCGTCCTTAAGGGCCTGCACGAAATCCAACAGCGCAGAGCTGCTCAAGGAGATCCGGGAGATCGGACGTCAGCTTAAGGCAATCAAAGACAAAGAAACTTCTGTGGATGAGAGGATTGAGAAAAATGACTGGGAGTTATGCCGCAGTGCGGATGACCTGAAGCGGCAGGAGCGGGAGTTTAAGAAAAAGCTAAAGCAGATCGCAAAGCAGCAGAAAGAGATTTTTAAGGACAAGCCAGTTGAAAGCCGCAAGGAGACACTCAGGCTGAAAAATGCAGTACATTCCAGATATCAGGGCGATGTCTGTCTGGATAAGAAGTTCTCCAAAATGTCCGCGGAGGAAAAGCTGCTGATCTATGATTACATCCGGGAGAACGCCAGAAAATTCCGTACAAAGTTAAATCGGAAGATACGGACAAACAGGGCGTCAAAGATCGATATTCCTGCAACTGTGAAAAAGAGCTGCCAGACAGGTGGTATCCCGTTGTGTCTGATCCACCAGAAACCGATACGGCAGAAATCCAATTTGATCCTGATCCTGGATGTATCCGGTTCCTGTAAGGAAGCATCCGAGCTGATGCTGGTGTTCATGCATGCCATGAAGGAGGTGTTTCCGGGTGGATGTTCTACATATGCATTTACCAACAAACTCTATGACATTTCAGAATTCATGGAGATGGATGATGCAGCAGCGGCTGTCAGCGAGGTATTAAAGGCGATCCCGCGTTCCGGGGCCTATTCCAATTATGAAATTCCTTTCCGGACATTCTACAACAGTAATATGAGTAAAGTAACAGGGGATTCCTATGTCTATATCATCGGGGATGCCAGGAACAACAAGAACCGGTCAGGGGAAGAGTATGTAAAAGCGATCGCAAGAAAGGCAAAAAAGGCGTTCTGGTTAAACACTGAGGAAATGTCAGACTGGAATACCGGGGACTCGATTATTGGAACCTATGCAAAGTACATAACAAAAGTTGCACAGACGACTACTGCCGCGGAGCTGCTTGGTTTTTTGGAGAGCTGAAAAAGTGAATTCGAATTCACTTTTTTTCTAGGAAAATGAAAAAGAGCAGGATGTCCTGCTCTTTTTGGTTGCGAGGGGAGTTCCTCTCTTTGATTAGTTTTCCCAGTATTCCTGCATTTTTGATTCAGCATCAGAAGGTGAGAGATTATACTCTTTCATGATGAAAGCTCTTGCTTTTTCATAGGAAGATCCAAGCATACTGTATGCTTTTATTGCAGTTCTGATGCCATAATCAAGCTCTAGCCGCCTGCCCTGTTCAATGCCCTGCTCGATAGCTCTTTCCTCGATTAAATCAGAAAAGTTGCACATATCATCAATCTCCTTTCCCAAGTCACGATCCATATCGAGACCGTAATTTTCGCTTAAGTTTTCTTTCTTTTCTTTACTTGTCATTTTGGTCTGACTGAAAAGCACGTTTAACATACTGACAAGTATGTTGTCCGATGGGACCTTTTCATTCAGGGTGATAATTACTACAGACATCTTATCGTATGCTGCAGGATTATCCTTGATTCCGGGGATGATGTCTGTCTTATGGAGGTTATACTCAGCGATAGCATTTGCTTCCTTCTTTGTACTGTCAAAACAGATCCAGATGGTATACACCTTACAGATACTATCGTAATCGGGAATAAAGAATTCCGTGTCTAACTGCATAGAAAGCTGTCTGGCATTATAGAAGATGGCCCTGGTTTCGATCCTGTATCCAGGATGGAATTTTTTCTGGCCTTCAAGATTAATGATGATTTTCACCAATTTTCCTTTTATCGGAACTGTGATAAAAGTTCTCACATCAAAATTAATCTTTCCTTCTTTTCCAATCGCAGATTCGGTACTGATTCCCTGTACCTGATCTTTATTCGATAACCCCGGATAAATACTGACGCAGTTAATCTCAGCCTTCTCAATACAATCCTCGATTTCGGATAAAGACAAATCTTTCGCTTCCTTCACCACTTTCTGGAAGATTCTTGACAGAATCTGCTTGTCTCCCAGTATCTTTTTGGCATATTCGTCGTACTGGATCTTCGCCTCCGCAGCATCAATATTTCTGGATAAAGAAGTTGGTGTTTTCTTATCCTTATTATAAGATGTAGGTGTTTTGTTTGCAACCATATTTTCTTGTCTCCTTTCTTGTTTCATTGCAAAAACAGAATGATTAACAAGAAGCAGAAATGAAAAAATCCGCAGCAGGGCCAATCAGCAATCTCATTTTTTTGACAGGTTTTCAGACCAGAATATTTTCTGTGAAATGCCGATCTTTCGTACCAGATCAGACTGCGCCAGATATCCGGCTGCAATAGGTTTACGATATCTCCGCGGAAACACCCCTCAAAATACTGCGATAAGAAGAGGAGTGATTCTGACAAAAAATGTATTACAAAAAATATTTTTCTGGGAGGAAATGATGGAAAATGATACATTCAAGTGCTACAATGGTAATATCTGAAAACACAAAAGAAAGAAGGAAAACACCATGAAGAAAAAGCTGATATCTGTATTGTTAGGGATCACGCTTGTGGTTTCTAACTGTTCCTATGTTGGTGCCGTGGACATAGGAGATTCTGCTGTGGAAGTACCGGACTTTTCAGATGAAGTTCAGGAAGATGAATTATTCTCAGACGGATCGGAGGAGGTACCTGAAACCGAAGATGAGACAGTGCATCCTGCTGCTACAACGGAAAAAGTGAAAGTTGGGATCAAAGGTTCTTATCTGGCGGCATCCCAGGCAGTCCTTGACCGGATCAATCAGATCCGCAGGGAGGCATATGAAGAAGGAGTGCAGGATCCGCGGGATCCATCTAAGAAACTTACCATGGCTGATTATGTGCCCTTAAAGTGGTCATCCGATCTGGAGTATATTGCAAGGATACGTTCTGCGGAGGCATCTGTCCGCAGAGAACATATTCGTCCTTGTAATATGTGGCCGGAAAGTATCTGGGCACCGGGTGGAACTACGTCATATGCAGAAAATCTGGCTTGGAACCGTGCAAATGACATGCTCTATGGGATCAACCAATGGTATGGGGAAAAAAATGACTGGGTTAATCAGACTGGCAGGGTAACAGGCCATTACGAGTCTTTGATCACTCCGGAGTATCAATATATCGCAGTCTCTTCCTTCCTTAATGATGAAACTGGAAGGAACACCACATCCGCGGAGTTCTGTATGGATTGGAAAATGGGAAGTAAAGATGAATCCATGAGCAGTGTTTCCGGTACAACGGTTCAGACCATAGATGTGGACAAGACACAGATCTCTGCGGAGATCGTACTTTCGGACACTTCTTTGGAAGAGGGAAAAACGGCGAAGGCTACGTTTAAATTAATATACAAAAAAAGCAATTCAACATGCTATCCGGTTGACAGTGTCCAGTGGCTTTCTGCGGATGACAGTATTGTTTCCGTAGACCAGAATGGTAAACTGACTGCAAAAAAGCCAGGTAATACAACGATCACGCTGAAGATTGGAGATATTTCGGCGCAGAAGGATGTTACGGTCAAGGCACTACAGCCTACTGCAGCTCCGAAACCTACGTCCACGCCGAAGCCCACTGCAACGCCAAAACCGACAGCAACGCCAAAACCGACAGCAACGCCAAAACCGACAGCAACGCCAAAACCGACTGCGACACCAAAACCTACCGCAACACCAAAACCTACCGCAACACCAAAACCTACCGCAACTCCCACACCAACGCAAAAACCAACAGGTGAAAAGAGTGGTAAATGTGGGGATGATGCGACGTGGACATTAAAAGATGGGGTTTTAACTATTTCTGGTTACGGAAGGATATATGAATATTACTTTTCCGGAGATCGATATGAGAAATACAGATTTCCTTATATTGATGAAATTAAAGAGGTTGTAATAGGCAATTCCATATATTATATTGAAAAATATGCATTTTCAAATTGCCCCAATCTTGAGAAAGTAACGGTTGGAAACTATGTAGCGTGTATTGGATACAATGCGTTTGCCGATGATCCTAAGCTGGTAGATGTAAAACTGGGAAATAGCGTAGAGGAATTGTGGGCAGATGTATTCTCCGGAACAGGCATTACAGAGCTTGAACTCCCTGCTTCCATAAATGATGCAACATTTTTCAATGCTTTCCGCGGAATGACTAATCTGAAGAAATTCAAGGTAGCAAGTGGTAATAAGGTATATAAGGCTGTGGATGGAGTCCTGTATAAAAAAGAAGGGAAAGGCTACTATCTGATAGCAGTTCCCGCTAAGAAAACCGGAGAATACAGGGTACCGGACGATGTAACAAGGATCACAGCCAATGCATTTGATCATAGTCATTTAAACAAGATCGTAATTTCCGATTCTGTAAAGACACTTAATGATTTCTGTTTGAGCAATTGTGAGAATCTACAATCAATCACGTTTGGTAATGGAGTAAAAACTCTTACCCAGATGCTTTGTGTTGGATGTACGCAAATTACGGAAGTAATAATTCCGGAAGGAATCGAGACGCTTGAGGGATATGTATTCTGTGACGCAAAATTGCTGAAGAGTGTAACACTGCCTTCCACGATCAAGGAAGTGGGAGAGCGCTGTTTCCCTGATACTACAAAAATAATCAGAACAACTACGCAGAAGCCAACGGCGACACCGAAACCGACGGCGACACCAAAACCGACGGCGACACCGAAACCGACGGCAACGCCAAAACCGACGGCAACGCCAAAACCGACGGCGAAACCAACGGCAACGCCAAAGCCAACGGCAACGCCGAAACCAACAGCAACACCGAAGCCGACAGCCACACCGAAACCAACGGCCACACCGAAGCCCACTGCAACACCAAAGCCGACAGATACACCGAAGCCTACGGATACACCGAAGCCTACGGATACACCGAAGCCTACGGATACGCCGAACCCGATAGGACCTACAAAGGCCCCGGAACCTACACAGGCTCCTGTGAAAAAGCCAAAGAATACTACAAGTCTCAAAACGAAATCAAGAAGAAAGAAGACGCTTGTCGTATCCTGGAAGCCGTCGAAGTCCGTAAGCGGATATCAGGTGCAGTACAGTCTGAAGAAAAATATGAAAAAGCCAAAGACAACGACAGCTGGCAAAAAAGCAACGGAGATCACATTTAAAAATCTCCGCAGCAATAAAAACTATTATATCCGTATCCGTACATACAAAACAGTTAACGGAAAGAGATATTACTCTGGCTGGAGCAAGGTTAAAAAAGTCAAAGTGAAATAGGATTTTCCCTGTCAGCCGGTATGAGACAGAATGTACCGGCCTGGCAGGGTTTTTTGTATAGAAATATTTCTGAGCATGGGTTTCGTGTATAATAGAAAATACATAATTCGTTTGGAGGTGGAAGAATGAGGCTGTGGACGACAATGCCTGCAAGAGTATACAAAGAAACAATTGAGAAAACAGGAATCTACCAGTGCGATCCGGATAAGAGCGAAGTACTTACCTGGGATGATTCCGGCCGGCAGTTTGCCAATGCATATGACTGGATGTCCAGGTATATGACAGAAAAGATCGGACCGCCTCCGGAAGGCATTAAATATCCGGTATGGGCGTGGTACAGGCTCCGCACAAGACAGGCCCGTCCTGACCTGCGATGGGTGGAATTTCGGGGTGCAGCAAAGGAGATGGTGCTGATCGAACTGGAGAAAGAAGATTCCCAGGTCGTTCTCTCTGACGAAGAGATCTGGACGGTCGCACAGCTTAACGATACGGCATGGTGTAGAAACGACGAAGAACTGGACTGGTACTATAATCCGGATATGGAAGGAAAGGAAAAATTCAAGAAAGAGTCCTGGTACAGGGTATTCGAGATCGATCAGGCTCCTCATGTGCAGGCAACTTTCTGGGAGCTTAGAAAAGAAGAGATCAAAAAGATCTGGAAGTACAACAAATAAGCCGTCCGTTTGGGCGGCTTTTTTTCGGCAGGAGAGAAGTATCTCCTGCTATCAATCTGTCTTAAGTCTGCGGCACATATCCTTGATCCCGTTTTCTGAGTGAGCCGGGATCCTTTTGGCTAATTCTCTCCGCGGAGGCCTCTCTTTTTCCGGTATCGCAAGCCATTCCCTGCAGATGTCCTTTTCCTCTTCGGTCCAGGTTGTGGGGTGTGATGCTGCGGAGCGGACATTGTATCGATGGGCAGCACCGTTGATGGCCTCTTTGCTCATATCTGAAAACTCAGGATCTTTCTTTACGGCGTTCCATCCGCCTTTGCTGTAGAGTGCACAAAAGCGTTCGATCTTGTCCGGTTTCCAGTTTCTGTCCTTGCGGCAGTCATGCTTACGTCTGGCAGAATTGATATTGCTTATGGTCAGATCCGGGAAAAATCCGCTGCGGATTTCTTCTGACGTGAGGTCTGCATTCGCTTTAAGGATGGAGATCTCTTCCTCTGTCCAGGTATGCATGCTTCGATTAGTGATCCCAAGATTGTGTTTTCTTCCAGTGATGCCTGCCTTTGTGCGGTCCGGGAATATCTTAAGAAGTTCCGAAATGGAAAGAGAAGCGTTTTGCTTCAAGATCTCGTCTTCTTCTGCTGTCCATGGCTGGCTGTCCCGAAAGGTAAGTCCCATCCTGTTAGCAATATTGGTGATACCTGCGCGGGTGTATCCGGGATATTTCTGAAGGATGAGGTCGATTCCATTTTTCTGACAATAATATTTTTTGATATCATCCTTAAACTCTTCAGAATATTCCTTGCGGGTTCCTGCCAGTCCCAGGATCTTTGCCCTGCTGATGATGGAAATACGTGTCCGGTTTGGAAGAACAGTAAGCAGATAATTGATCCCGCTGCCATGTTTGCCATAATACTCTCTCATGAGGGCATCTTCTTCTTCTGACCAGAGATTGTTTTCCAGCTGATGCAGTTTTTCCAGAAGCTCTAATTCCTCCAGTGCGTAATCATGCTGCACGATCTGCCGGTACGGATCCCCGATATCGAAAGAAAGTCTTGACACGGTTTCATTCTGCATTTTGGTATATTCCCGCATGTTCATGTGATTCGCAACAAAATCAAAAATGATAACATCGTTCTCTGCGTTGCTGGCGGAAAGGATCCTTCCAAGCTGCTGCAGGTAAACGATAGGAGAGCGGGTACGTCGGAACATGATCTCAACGTTTGCTCCGGAAAGATGAATGCCTTCATTCAGGATGTCTACGACATACAGAAAGCAGTCACCGTCTGTGATCTCGAATTGTTCATAGGTTTCGGCATTTTCCTTTCCTGAATATTTGGAATGTGCGTCCAGATGAACAGCATCCGGGAAGATCTCCCTGCAGGAATCCATGACTTTGGGTATCTCCTGGATGGAATCCACGAAGACGATCGCCTTGACAGGATGCCTGCCTGCAAGATGTTTTCTAAGGATATTCTGGAAAGAGTATTCATTTCGCAGGAAATCCAGACGGTTGTACAGTTTTTCTGTCAGTTCGTTGTTTCCTTTGCTTTCGGGAAGATCGTACAAGGCAGTTACATACTCAAAAGTTGGAAGGATCTTTTTCTGGATGGCTTCCGAAAGCTGTACACCCTGTATGTCATTTCCGTCAAAGAACTCTTTTGCAATGTTCCGGTTTCCATCCAGGAAACGGATCGGTGTGGCGGTAAGCCCGAGAAGCTTTCCATGATAATTTTCCGTTAGTTCGTTAAAAACCTTTCCCCACTCATCCGCACCAAGATGGTGCATCTCATCACAGATGATCAGCTTATATTTTGCAAGCTCAGGTCTGTTGTATAGCAGCCCCTGGTAGGTCATGGTTGTTGCTTGGGGAAGAAGCGTATTCCAGATCTTTGCACTTGCCCGGAATGGGACCAGAATGAGTGTATTCTGCTCTATTACTGCCTCCTGGACAAATTTTGCGGCAATGTAGCTCTTGCCGGTTCCTGTTGCAGCGCATAAGGCGCATTTGTTGTTCCAGACCATAGCCTGCAGAAGTTCTGCATATACCGTCTGGTTGTATTTTGGTAGATTGATGTTCATTTTTTTCTCCTTTCGTAGTTGGTTCATGGAAAATATGCGTTTTTTTTCGTGTGATAAAAGGAGAGGTGTGTTTTGGCATATTATTAAGAAAAAACGGAGGTAGAAAAATCATGAATGAAAATTACGCATCAAAGAAGGATCTGGTTAAAGCCAGCGGTATCATTTCGTGTTTTATTCTGGCAGCTGCAGGGTTCTGTGCCCTCTGTCTTATACCGATGGAGTATTGCAGAGAAATGATGATAATTTCTATAGCTGTGGTACTTTTACAATTTTCCATCAGCAATATGTTTTTTGATATTTTTAAGATAACGGTGAAATATGAAAAACTTGGAAAATTCGTTGATTCATTTCTGTTAGGATTCCTGGTCCTGCTTCTGGTATTCGATGTGGTATGCCTTGTCATGAAAGCCTATGGTTTGATCAAGTTCAATGCTGCAACCTTTTGCAATCTCTGCATGATGCTTTCCGTGGCTATATGGATCATCTCGAAAGCTGTTCTTGGGAAAAAAACAGAGAATTGATTTCTGGACAGCGAAAAATATCGAATAATGCGTAAAACTGCGGCCAACCAATAAGGTTTTCCGTCGGTCAATCATCGATGTTTTGATAAAAATAGGTATGTATTCCATGACTGTTTTTTCGTATCAAAAGCAGGTTGTTTTTCTATGAAGTATGATTGTGCCAGGCAAGGAGGTAAAAGCAGTGTGTGACGATCTTGGAAGTTTCATTCATCAGAAAAGAGTAGAAAAAAAGATCACGGTGCGGAAACTGGCAGGCATGCTGGATGTGCCTGTGACATATCTGTGCGATGTGGAAAAGAACAGATGCAGGATAAAAGATAGACTTGCCCTGCTTGCAGAGATACTTGCTCTGTCGGATGAGGAGAAAATCCGAATGTTTGAGCTGGCAGGAAATGCTTCAGTGGACACAGATCTTTCGGGGTATGAGATGCCTGCCTGTTCTTTGATTGAAGATCCGGAAAATGGAGAAAAGGAATGGTTGCAGATGGTAGCAGAACTGGAAAGTAGAAAAAATTAGGTTTCTGCATATTACAGAAAAAGTAGAAAGGAGATTTTTTATGAAGAAAAAAATAATGATGGTCGTTCTGGCAGGTGTTCTGGTTGGAAGTATGGAAAGTGCGATGGTGTATGCAGGAAGAATGCCTGAACTGACTAAAACAGAAAGCAGCAATAAGAGCAGTATCTGGGAGGATTACTTGAAAGAGCATTCAGAAAGAGGGGTAAAAGAACAGTTTATCAAAGAACATGTCGGAGACCTTTCCGATGAACAGCTGGATCACATGATCGGTGCTTATTTTGGAGATGAGGGAACCCTGGATGAAGAGGACTCTTGTAATGATGGATATGAAGATCCAGATGAATTCCCGGTTTCCCTGTACAGCTATACTTTTCAGGAAGAAATTGGCGGAAACGACTATGATTTTGTCCAGTATACAGCGGTTGTAAACCAGGGTTCCGGAAATGTCCAGGTACTTCTCCCAAAAGGGTGCAAATTTGTAACCGGGTATGGAAAACTGACCGACGGGTACAGGGCATATGACAGTCTGGACGAAGCGGTACAAAAAGGGGAGGATATCTGTTTATCGGAAGGATTGTCCGAAAATCTTCCTGACAGTAATGTGATCTGCTGGGATGCCAAAGGTGATGGAACCTATACTTTTGCAGTGGAAAAGACAGGTGACGCAGAAGATGATGCAATCTGGCTGGTTGACGGATACGGATATACCGGTTCGGAAGACCTTACCGGGAAAGTAACAGAGCCGGATGAAGACCTGGATTCGGATATGTTAGTGGGAGGAGCATTGTCCGAGGAAAGCTATCATGGCACTTTGGACGGAGATCTGTTTTTCCTGCTGCGGAGAAAATAGGATGTATAGCGGATGTGGTACAGTAAGCAGGGCCTGGGATACAGGTCCTGCTTTTTCCATTGCAGGATCCCCGTACCACAGCACTATTAAAAAATATCCTGTATAATAAGAATAAGAAAACTGATAGCGAGGTGAGATATATGAGTAAATGGTTTTATAAGAATAAAAAAATAGATCGTGAGTTATCCAATAAATTAGGCATCCACCCTGCGATCATCAAGATCCTTGCTGACCGCGGAGTGGAAACGGAAGAAGATATCCGGGAATTTCTTGCAGCAGATCTGTCAAAGGTATCCGATGGCTCAGAACTGACGGATATGGAAAAGGGTGTCAGCATCATTCAGGATGCAATAGCAGCCGGAAAGCATATACGTATCATAGGCGATTACGATGTGGATGGCGTAACCAGTACATACATCCTCTACAAGGGTCTGATCGGGCTTCATGCAAAATGTGACAAGTTCATCCCGCACCGTATTAAAGACGGTTACGGGCTTCATGAGAACGCCATCCGCAGAGCCAGGGAAGACGGAGTGGAAGTCATCCTGACCTGTGACAACGGGATTGCTGCTGCGGATGCAGTCAGTCTGGCCAAAGAATTTGGGATGACTGTGGTTGTGACGGATCACCATGAAGTCCCATTTGTCCAGGAGCCGGATGGTAGAAGATATATCCTTCCTGCCGCGGATGCTGTGATCGACCCCAAACGTCCGGAAGACCATGTGTTTAAGGAAATCTGCGGAGCAGTGGTTGCATGGAAATTTATGGGACGCCTGTATAAGAGGTTCGGAATGGAAGATGAGTTCAGGAATTCGGACTTTTTGGAAATGGCATCACTGGGTACTGTTTGTGACGTCATGGATCTCCAGAAAGACAACCGGGCGATCGTGAAAGCAGGTATGAAAAAAATGCAGATAACCAACAATGTCGGGATGCAGGCACTGATGGAAGTTCTGGGACTGAAGGATAAGATACTGAAATCCTATGACTACGGGTTTAAGATCGGACCATGTATCAATGCAGAAGGACGTCTGGATACGGCTAACGAAGCATTTAACCTTTTGATGGAAACGGATCATAAAAAGGCTCTGGATAAGGCGGAAGAGATGCGTAAGCTGAACGTGGAGCGTCAGGACCTTACAAAGTCCGGAATGGAAGATGCTTTCCGTATCGTTGACACAGAAATGAAGAATGATAAAGTACTGGTCGTTTACATTCCGGGGATTCATGAGAGTATTGCCGGGATCATTGCCGGAAAAGTAAGGGAAAGATATAACAAGCCTGCAATTGTTTTGACCAATGGGGATGGGGACTTTTTGAAAGGTTCCGGACGTTCCATTGAAGCTTATTCCATGTTTGAAAAACTGTCAGAAGTCAGAGACCTGATGCTGGGATTTGGCGGACATCCGTTGGCTGCCGGTCTGTCCTTAAAAAAAGAAAACCTGGAAGAGTTCCGGAAACAGCTGAATGTGCGCTGCGGATTGACGGAAGCAGATTTTGTGGCAAAAGTCATGATTGATGTGGTTATGCCGGTAGATTATCTGACAGAAGGGTTTATCAGACAGCTGGATATCCTGGAGCCTTTTGGCAAAGGAAATGAAAAACCGGTATTTGCCCAGCAGAATGTCAGTGCAAGCCAGGCACAGATCATTGGAAAAAACAAAAATGTTCTGAAGATCGCCTTTAACAGTGCTGTATGCCGGAACGGGGTATGTTTTCATGACATTGAAGAAAAAGAGCGGATCTTGAATCAGGATGGTAAGCTCAATGATTTCAAAATGTTGTATTATCCGGACTTAAATGAATGGCAGGGAACTGTCAGTATTCAGGCGAATGTCCTGGATGTTTGTTAGATAATATGAGCAAAGATTATGAAAAAAGAGCAGAATATCCTGCTCTTTTTTCAGTCTCCATTTAAAAAAGTGAATTCGAATTCACTTTTTGGGGTTAAATTGGCAAAACTACTTTTTCATTCCTGCATTTCGGGATATCC
>OFMT01001051.1_pt1 | contig 21562 bp, 29 predicted proteins | sample 1541891 | NCBI WGS metagenome assembly OFMT01 (sample SAMN04209230, study PRJEB22552) | human gut metagenome | biome: gut; material: feces | host: Homo sapiens | place: USA: Oklahoma | reverse complement strand
GTAAGAGGTGATGCAAGTAATGATTAGAAGATTAAATATTCTCTATAGCATCGTTTATCATAGTTGCCCGTTTCCACCGTATTGCTGCATGGTTCCAGGAACGCTATTTAAAATAAACAGAAATCTATAGTAAAGGGGTAAAATTATGTACTATAAGAACGTAGATATCACAGATCTGTCAAGCATCCTAAAAAAAGGGATACTGCCTATAGATAAATGTGGCAATCATAACTGGGATAGTGGCAGAAGGGCAGGCAACGCAACGGATGTAGTATATCTGTTCCGCCCCAAGCGCAGGAACTGTCTGAAGATATACGGACTGGCTCTTATCGAAATAAGCGACAACATCATAGCCCATAAGACGAGCTTTGTAACAGGGGATCGGAATGAGCCAAATTACGACGAGTATATAACAGGTCAGGTAAATACCGAAGATATCCTCAATATTTACCTGCCGGAGTTTTTGAAAGATCGGATCTGCCAAGATCCGCGGTATGCACTTTCCAAGCAAGTGAAAGAGCATATCACATGGGTCCCGTTTAAAGCATACGTCTTTACGCCAAATGAAAAAGAAGCTGAATTTTTTGATGATACGATCAACATATTTTCCTGCGGATACAGGGAATGTAATGATTACGAATACTCTCTCATGCAGAAAGGTACATGCGCTTTGAGTACAAACGAGTCTGCGTACATGAGAGGGTGGAACGATGACAGGTCGCTATGCTGCGATTACGATATCCTGCAGTATGTTCTTTAAATAGTTAAGGAGGAGAAGCAATGAAACTTCCAATATATGAATGTTCAAATTGTTATAATGAATTTTCGGATCAATTATATCCATATTATATCTGCAAGGTAGAATACATTGATTTTAAAATGGGGAGATATAAAGATGGTTGTATTCAGATTTCATGCAGATCTATAGATGGTTATTACATAACAAGACTTCTAAAATGTTATGTGAGTAAGAAAGGCAGATATGCTATCTGGGGCAAACATAGATTTTACGAAGGATACAGCGGAGCCCTGGTGCTACGGGGAGTTCCATATAAAACAATAAGCACAATAAAAGAGGCTGCGATACCGTATGGAACAATCGTAGAGTAATTACAAAGAGGGAGTGAGGAAAATGAAAGATGCACAGATTATCGGTAAAGCAAAATTTAACATTGAAGACCTTACCAGAGATTATTATGAGCAGAAGATCATTCCATGGGCTAGAAATCTGTGGGAAGATCATAAAGATGAAATATGGACAGTTAAAGGAACCGGATCCGGGGCCGGATATGAAGAATCAAAGCTGTCCAAGGTATTCCGGGATCAGTTTATGATAGAGGCTCCACGGTATCTCTTTCCAAATGAAGAAAGCATGAAAGACTCCTGCTCTTACGCAGGATATAAGCATGACTATCTTTGCGGAAATATGACTGACAAGGAGCGTCTGCTCAGAATAGTAATCTGCCAGCTTACAGAGATCGAAGAGCTGTGCAGGATCAGCCATTGTGATCCGGTTTTTAGTGTGCTGCAGACAGAGTGCGCCAAGAAGCTGGATATTGCACTTCTGCAATATGAAAGCACGGATCCGTTCTGTCTGCCGGCATCTATCCTTAACATCACTTATTATAAGGACTATACCAATATACCGAGCAACCTGCTTGCGGACACACCTGTACTTGGGAACCAGCTCATGCAGATAAATGATAAGAGCATTGCTTCGATCAGAACCGAGAGCAGTAAGCTGTCAGATATGGAAAAAGCACTAAAAAAAGAGCAGGAGGATATCAGCCATAACCGGCCGCCGGAACTTGCAAAGCTGCAGGCGCAGATTGAGAAAATGCAGGACGAACTGCGGGAAAAGAGGCAGAATCTTAGGGAGCAGCTTGAACAGAAACAGGCACAGCTCAATGCGCAGAAAAAACAGCTGGAAAATGAACTGTTCCTATTAGAAACACAGATCTACTCGATCAGATGCGCCAGTGGGGAAGTATATGAGATCAAACAGCTGCGGCAGGGACGCAGTGCTCCGGATGACGTACCGCTCACTCTTTTCCAGAAAGTAAAATATATGGATCAGGAACTTGGTTATCTTGCGTCTGTTTATAATGTGGACTACAAAGAAGCAAAAGTATTCGAGAGACTGATCGCGGAAAATCCGCTGGTATTTGATACATTCTGCCCGACAGACAAGTGCATTGTCATTATGCGGGTAAGTGAAAATTCACAGTATATGTCCTGGGACGATCAGCAGGGATATGCATTTTATGAAAAGTATCACGGAAACAAGACAGCCATCATTATGCGGAATGGCGAAAACCTGTATGCGACATGGACAGATGATGATCATATCAATATATCCGGCAAAGCTTTCTTCCAGCCCGGAAAACAGACGCAGGAGGATATCGATGATGTTGTTGAGATTGATACAAAAGAAGGAAGGGCATCAAGGATCTTCCTCATGAACATCCTGCAGGGCATCATTGACAGCGGAAAGATCTTCCGCTTTCCGGAAAAGGTAAATCTCTTGAATCCTACAAAGTACATCGCTTTTTCTTATGCTGATCAGTATGTGACAGATAACCGCTTTGGGACACTTGCCGATATACAGGGCAGATGCAGCGAAATGATCAAAAAAGGAGACACAGTGATCCTGCTTCGTAACATATCTGACTCCAAGCGCTGGGTTCATGGATGGGATGGAAAAGGATACTGGGGAAATTGTGACCGCGGGCACGGAGAGAGCAACCGTACAAAAGACTGCAAGCTTAAAAAAGATACATTATATGAAATCAATCTTGTTGACAATGAAGGGTGCTTTATCCGCGCAACTAAAATGATATGGAGCGGAAACGAATACTCCGGATACGAAAAAGAAACAGGGGCAAATTTCAAGGTATTCCCGAACGAATTTCTGAACCTTGCTTATTGCAACACTGTCTGGATTGACTATGTACTGACTACCCGTAATATTGGCAACATGAATAACTCCAGCTCATCCAAAGATGAAGACTATGCCGGACTTGTCAAGGCTCTCAAAGTCGCAAAAGAATATCTCGTAGAGCGTGAGAAGGAAGAAGCCGCACTTATCAGCCAGTATGCCGACATAACAGATGTCAAGGAATGGCAGGTCATCCTGTCTGAGTGGAAGATTCAGGCTAAAGTCAGATACATCACTGACTATCAGGCAAAACGCTTTGCCAGATTTTTAAACGGCTGATATTACGGTAGATGCTGCTGCCATAATATAATATAATGTAAGGGAAGTGGGTTTGCGCCTATAGCAAACGAAAGGATTTTATTTATGAAACGCACGGAAACAAAAATAATTGAAAAGGTTCTGCAGCAGTCTCTATATGGGACAAACCCAAAACTTGCAAAAGAATATGGGACTACGGAAGTTACCATTGATTTTCCAAGGAACGGTAATGGAAGAGAGATTGTAGATTTCATGAGCTATGATACAAAAAAGGATCTGTTTCGCTGTTATGAAATCAAAGTCACCATGCAGGATTTCCGTTCAAAAGCAAAGAAATCATGGTACGGTAATTACAATTATCTTGTGATATCAAGCAAATTGTATGCGGAGCAGACTCTTGACAAATGGAAACAGGAAATTCCTGATGAAATCGGCATTATTGTGGTTGATCCGTCAGACCAGGTAAAAGAGACTGTAAAGAGGGCTAAGCTGATAGGCATAACCACTGATGCCTCAAATATGCTGAAAAACAGCTTAATTAGAACATTATTTTATCAAAATCAAAATGATGATTGGTATTTGAGAAAAAAAATAAAGGAGAAAAATAAAAACATGGCAAAATATATTGATAAGACACAGGAAGAATGGGATGCACTTATAGATAAGTGGCATACAGATGATATTAAATGTACATTACAAGAGTATCTGGAGTTAGATGATATTGAATACCTCCGGCTGATCCATAACATTACAGATCCCACTGTTTCAGATGAAGACGTTTTCAAAATATCCCGGAATACAGCCAAAGAGGTAGTTGCTGAGCTTGCAATCAAACCAGAGTCAAAAGAACTGGAACAGGCCATAAAAAGTGTATTAGTAGACGAGCCAGAAAAAACATGTGACGATGCTGCATATGCGTTGTTATGCAGTTTTATTGCCAATAATCCAACATTCTCAGCATATTTATCCTTACCTAAAGAATTGGAGGAAAAAGTAAAGGAATATCGGGAATACAAGATCGCAGAAAATATCGTAGCCCCGGATTCGGATGCGCAGGAAATGCCAACAATAGATGATCTGTGCAATGCACTTGAAAAACAGGGAAAGAAGGATCTTTCCGATAAGATAAGAAGTGCACAAAATCAGTAATATGCGGTGGGCACCGAGAAAATATTATTAAAAAGCAAAGGAGAAAGAAATATGTCAAGTATAACCTTACACACTGAGACCTGTCCTAACTGCGGTAAAGAGCAGAAAGTAGAAAGATACGATAGCATCAATAATTACGAAAGAGAGGTATTTCCAAAACTGGCAGATGGGACAATCTTCGATTACGAATGCCAATATTGTAAAAAAAACATACATTCCCCACACCCATTATTGTTTCACAAAATGGGTATCCGGGATATCATGATCGGTTATAAGTTTGCTCCAGTACATAATACGCCGGTATTTCAGGCAAATCCATTTTTGGCTGCCATGAAAAAGTCGCTGGAAGATACGGGGCATGATGCATCTGATATCCGCGAAAATTATGAGAACGAGACGGAGTTTATAAACAGAGTCAAGGAATTCCTGGATTGATATTCAGGAATTCCTGATATATGAGGATGATTTATGGAAAATGTACTGAAATTCACAAACAGTCTTTGTGAGATCAAACAGATGGAATCAGAGGTCAAAAAACGGTATAAAGACGGAAAAACAAAAGTGCTCTTCTGTATTGTGATCCCGTTACTGCTGCGGATAATAAGCCCGCTTCACGACAACATTATATGGAACTGTGTGATCGCGGGTATGCTGGTTGTAGAATGTATCCTGATCATACCGCCAAAATCCATGTATAACAGGTGGTGTGATGAAATATCCAAACAGGAAAGACAGCTGGGCAAAATTTACTGTCTACAGAAAGCGTATGAAGAAAAGAAGATCACAGAGATACGGTCGGACCTGTATGATCCATACAGACCGGGATTATATTACAGGAAAGAAAATGTCTTAGATGAGATATTTTTCCCTGTAGATAGAATAGAAACAGGAAGCGTAACGACACCGGAAGTACATATTAGTGCAGAGTCTGTGATCGGTATCATACCGGCAGGCATGAAGTAAAAGGAGAAAAACATGGAAAAAATAATCAAAGAACTGCAGGAATTTGTCAAAAATGGCGGCCGTCTGAGATATGGCGAAGAACCGGCATATGGGGAACCGTTTTACGATGACTATATGTATCAGTATATATCTGCCAATTTTTCTTTGGGTGACAAGGTACGCATTACTACGGAATTAAAATCTTACACTGGTACCATTATTAAGATTGATCCCTATCAATTAATCATACTTACATCCGGCAGGACTGTTTATAAAGATGAAAGAAACAAACAGTATGAATCATATTCATGGATTAAATCTGTAGAGCTGATTAAAAAAACAGACGGAAAGCTTGATCTGTCTGCAGTTGATCCACATGAATATGAGCGCCGGATGAATATAAAGAAAATGAAGGAAACCAGAGAATGGGAAGAAATCGAAAATAGGGAGACAAATGAGCGAATGGAAAGAAGGGCTGAACTGAAACAGCAGTTTGCCTCAATATATCCAGATGTAGATTACGATCGTGTTCATGTGATCAAGATAACTTACGGATGCAGCATTTATTTTCCATATATGTGTGATGATGTCAGAGCAAACCTGTATCTGATCCTTGATAACGGGAAGTGCATAAAAAAGATACCATGTCAGACAGGCACACCATTTCTCAATAAAAACAGTTACCATGCGTATAACTGTGTTCCAAAGCAGGGATACCCATGTGTATATACGTACTTGCCGGATAATGGATTTGTATATGAGGATGTGAGCATTGCATGCGTCTGGACAATAAGCATTACGAAAAAATCAGGTATTAAATCAGGCATCAAGGTAGCAGATCTGTACCGGATCGGTCAGATAGATCCCATCACAGATGAACATAATCTGATCCCGATCCATATGAGCATATACCCATTGCTAGGGCACAATAATATTAAAGATTGTATAGGGATGGGCCTGTTGACTATGATGAATAAAGATATTTACGGTATAGTAGATGCTATGGCAGGATACAAAGATAGCGAAAATAGTACAGAAGGGCTGCATATAATCAAAGCCACGGAAGATAACAGTGATATGAAATCAACTGTTGAAATCCTATATGAATTAAGCAAGTATTATGGAGATCATCTGACAGATGGATCTTCTATGCTTATTTCTGCGTATATTGAAGTCTTTGTTACGATTGATAAAGAAGCAGCCTGTTATTATTCAGACTCAGGGGTAAAATGCCGTGACGGATATCAGTTCAAAGCACTTGATGTAGATTCTACAGTTATTCACAAGGAGACAAGGTAGAAAAATGAATACAGAAAAACTTATTATGGGTTATTGGGATTGCCCCTTTTGTGATACAAAGGGAATCGAAGGCATCAAAAGAGAATGCCCGAATTGTGGTAAGCCCCGCGGGGAAGATACACGGTTTTATATGAAAGGAGAAAAACGGTATCTGACAGAAGAAGAGGGAAAGGACAAGGGAAAAGGTGAGGACTGGCTGTGTGAGTTCTGTGGCTCCCTTAACAGCTCCCTTACAAATGTATGTACAAGCTGTGGAGCAGAAAGAGAAAAGACAAGCCGTACATATTCTGATATAAAAAACGAGGAACAAACTAAAAAGACAGAAGTGGTTACAGAAAGCAAGGAATCTCCGAAATCAGACAAGAAAAAATATCTGCCATATGTCGAAGCTTTCCTATTTAGTCTTATCTTTATAGCCTGTGTTATATTTGGCATCAAAGCAATAAGTCCGAAAACAGCAGATTTTCTTGTAAATTCTGTAGGATGGCAGACAAGTACAGATGCAGAAGAATATAAGACGTTCCATGAATCAGACTGGTCGGTGCCTGATGGTGGTAGGGTCACGGACAGCCGAAGAGAAATATATACATATGAACAGGTACTTGACCATTACGAAACAGTTACAAAATCAAAAACAGTTTCAGTACTTGACCATTATGAAACAAAATATGATTACAGAAATAATGGCGATGGAACTTTTTCTGAAAGCTCATATGAAGTGCCAGTATATAAAAACGAAGTACAATATTATACGCAGGAAGAGCCTGTATATAGAAGCGAACCTGTTTATAGAACAAAATATTATTATGATATTGACAGATGGACAGTATATGATACGCTTTTGGAAAATGGCAGTAAAGAGGATACTATACGTTATGCAGATGTAGAAATATCTGATACAAAAAGAGCAGGTAAAAAAGATGTCCGCTACCTATGCAGTATGACATTTACTGATGGAAAGAAAAAAGGTCAAAAATGTGATTTTACAATATCTGAATCCATTTATGAATCCTTAAATAAAGGCATGACTGTTAAATGCAGGTATGCAGGCGATGAAATATTGGAAATTAAATGATGAATATAAGAGAGGAAGAAAATGTTTAATTTTTTTAAAAGGAAACTAAAACCGGAATTTTTGAAGTATTCATTTATCGATAATTCTATCCTGCTAAGAATGGATACTATAATCAAAAATGGCTATAAAGAAGTGTGGAGACAAAGCTATAGGAAAGACTATGGCTATGGGGAAGATTCTGTGCAAATTTTATGTTATAATGAGGAAAAAGAAGAATTCCAGGCATTTGATAGATACCAAAGACCAGGCGAAGGGGATCCCTATTCCCCGCTTCCAAAATTAGGGTACGACCTGTGGACTCCGATCAAATTGCACTATACACTGGAATGGCTGCAGAATAATTTACGGTCAATCGAGGCATGATTATGAAAATGAACAATGGTACAAAATTCATAGCAAAATCTATAGAGGTTTTAGAGAAATGAAAAATAATTTGCGAAAGTATTTAAGAGTTATATTATTAGTTATAATGGAAAGCTGTTTAGCATATGCATTAGACTATTTCGGATACATCGACTGGACTATAAAAAACTACCACGATATCATGACATTTATTTTTGAGTGCACTTTCAATCCTAAGAGTATTACATTGTTATCTCTTCGGGAAGTAGCACTGACTTATATAGCTGTTTTAGTACCTGGAATAATAATCATGATCGCAATATTCAAATGGATTCCAAATGTATGCAAAAATATCATGATAAAAATAAACGTCTAAAGAAGCTACTGTTAAAGGAAGGAGACAGATTATGACGGATCTTATTAAAGTAAGAAAAGAAATGAAAAAGTTACAGGAACAGATTGAGAAAATAATGCAGATGACGAAGTACAGAGCACTTAAGAACCTGTCTGCGGTAGAGTATGATAATACAAACCTGAATGATCTGCAAATGATCAATGGGTATAGTGATGTACTAAATATGCTGGGAAAAATAGAGTTCCAGTTAGCATTCTTGAACCAGCCCATGTCTTATACGGACGCTTTTATTGATGAATATAGCAATGTTCTGAAAAATCTAACAAGCGGACCAGACTCACGGTGGTCATATCTGCTTCGTCCTGTAGCGTATACAGACACCCTTACACTGTATTCTGACGGCAGATATGGTACAAGTAATGGTCGTAACTATTATACAAGCGGATCACTCATCGAATTTGAAGATACCAAAGATACGATGAACGCAGAGGGAACACCTGAAGAAACACCTGTCATATGGACGATATCATCTGTGGAACATAACGGAAAGGACTACTATATTGTTGGCTATCCGGATGTAGATCTGAACGGACTCAGAGTGCGAGTGCGTGAGTAGTAATAATGTAGTAATAATAATGAGGAGACAACGATGGCAGGTAAGAAACATTTTACCAAAAAAGAAAGACTGCAGCTCAAGCACCTGCTTGATCAGGGAACCACCGTTAGTAATATTGCCCTGCAGATGGGAAAGGGCGAACGCACTATCTACTATGAGATCCATAAGGGAAAAGATGAAAATGGTATATATGATCCACAGAGAGCGCAGGACATTACAAAAAAGCTGGCTACTCAGAAGGGCAATGCAGGAAAATTGGAGACGAACAGAGCACTTGCCGAGAAAATATCCCATATGATACTGGATGAGCATATGAGTCCGGAAGAAATAGCCAAGCAGCTGGACAACATAGGAGAGCATCTTATCACAGGAACCATATATAGTTCCATCGACGCAGGGCTGATTCCGGGTGTATCGTGGGATTCTTATTGCAGGTCGCGTATCATCAGGGTTTTCAATAAAGGGACAGTCACCATCCCACAATATATCCGTCAAAAATGCAGAATTAAAGATGGTGATGAATACGTAGTGGATAGTTTTGACCAGGACACCATCGTCCTAAAACGAAAAGATACGGTAAAGCAAAAAGCAGAGTCAACATATAATGAAAAAAGAGTAAAAGATTGGAGTAGTGGCACCATATGGAAGAAAGAGAACAGATAAAGACCATGCCGCGGTCTTTCAGGATCAGCGAAGAAGTTAATGAAAAACTAAAGTCGATCTCCAACCAGATCGGCGGCAACCAGCAGGATCTTTTTGATCAGCTTATATCCGCGTATGAGTCCAGACAGGTAGAAGAAACTCTGGGATCAAGGAAAGAGGATTACGCAGCTGTTGTCAAGCTGCTTGATACGGTAAAGAGTAAGTACATAAGCGCTGTACTGGAAGCGGATAACGCCGATGAAATTGCCAATGCAAAGTATGAGAAAGAATTAAGAAACAGAGAAAAGACTATCATTGCCCAACAGGACAAGATCGGATCACTGGAAGAGAGGATACGGCAGCAGGAGAAAGAGCTTGAAGGTATCACGGGACTCCGGGAAGACGTCAGGGATAAGCGGGAAGAGTGCAGGAAGCTGTCTGAGGAAAATGAAAAACTGAAAGAGACAGCCGGAAAACAGGAAGAACAGCTGCGGTCTTATCAGAAAGCGGAGATCGATCAGAGAAACAGCCTGGCAACAGTACGTGCCTCCTACGCAGAATTGCAGGCAGACTCTCGTGCCGATAAGGATACCATTACATACCTGCAGAATGAAAACCGTCAGCTGACAAATAAATGCGATACGCTTCAGCGGCAGGATGCGGCAGAGAAGAAAGAGTTCCGAGAACAGATCGAAAAAGAGATCCGTATGCAGCTGCAGCAGGAATATGCAGACAAAGAAAGAGATCATTTTTCAAAGATGGAAGAGGAAATCAAACATTACAGGCAGCAGGCAGACGATTATAAGGATAAGTACATAAATTTACTGGAGAAACAGGCACAGGAAAAGAAGTAGGACACGGGATGCCGTACCAGTGCAATCGCAAAAGATAAAAAGTATTGTATAGATGATAGAAGCCTGAATGTGATCTGCAAAGTCGTAGTAAATCACATTCAGTTTTTTATTTGTAAAAATACGCATGAAATGTGTATAAATATATTGACAAATACGCATGAAATGCGTATAATACAATCAAGTCGATGCATATACTAAGTAAAGAATAGATAAATAATATTTGAGAGGTTCGACTAAATGGCACAATGGAGGAAGGGAAAATGAAAGCAGTATATCCGGTATTTATTACAGAGGGAGATAAATACTATCTTGTTAGAGTACCTGATTTTGATATCGATACACAGGGAGAAGGACTTGCGGATGCTATAGAAATGGCACGAGATGCTATTGGCTTAATGGGGATAGAACTTGAGGACGAAGGAAAGGAAATTCCAAAACCTAAGTCTGTAAATGAGGAAGATGAATATGAAGATGCGATAAAAACGCTGGTTGATGTTGACTTTGATGAATATAGAAGACAGCAAGATACCAGATTGATAAAAAGGAATTGTACAATACCATATAATTTGAGCATGGCAGCAGATAAAGCAGGGCTGAATGTTTCAATGGTATTGCGGAACGCCCTGGCAGAGCAATTAAAGGGTAAAGTGCGATATATTTGATATTGCATGGGATCAGAAAATGTGTTACAGTTAGTGAGCTAAGTGATTATATGTAATAAAAAAGTAGTTCTCGGAGTCGTGACCGAGGACTACTTTTTGTATTATAGGAAAACTTGCCACGAATTTGCCACAAAAATAGCGAAATGCAGTAAAATAGGCAAATCAAACATTACAGGCAGCAGGCAGACGATTATAAGGATAAGTACATAGGCTTGCTGGAAAAACAGAATAAGTAATTTAAAAAACAGGCTTATCCAAACAGGAAAAAGCCTGTTTTTGTTTATTTTTGTTTATATTTCCCGGCCAGATTTGTCAAATAGTTACATTGCTATCCATACCCTAAAAGGGTATAATAATATTATAAAATAACATACGCTATTAAATATAAAAAAGGGAGTTCATAGCATGATACAGAGTATTATGAAAAAGTGAAAATACTCAATTTTTTGAATAGCATATTAGAATGAAACGATGATTTACTGACAGATTGGAGGAAAATATGAGAACAGTAAAAGAAATAGATAACCAAATTCAAAAGGAACACGATTATATTGTTCAGCTATATGCTCAAATTAACTCCTATGAGCAGAGTATGGAGCATTTAAAAGCAGAACGACAAGCTGCTGAAAAGAAAGAAAATGAATTGTTCATTGATAATTGGCTTAATGAACATTTTGGAATTTCAAATCAGAAGGAAGCGAGGCAAAAATCAATCTTTATTGTTTTTGATAAAAATGCTAATTTTGTTAAAACTATCACAACTGGATATGGAGAAGAATTCCACTATGTTAGTCCAGCGGAAGATAAAGATACAATGGAGCATTGGCTAAGAAAAAATAAACTATATGCTCATAGAGCTTCATCATTTTGCGATAGAAATAGGAGCTGATATGATTTATCATTTAAAAAGCAACTTGAAAATTTGTGTTGGGAATTTGATAAGAATGGAAAATTAAAAAAGACGCAGTGGTAAGCAATGAAAACGGCTATTTAGAAAGGTGTGAGATTGATATGATTAAATTGAACTCAGAGATTTTAGAAGTGTTATGTATGGTTTACCATTATAAACATTATAGAAGTGCAATGGCAAGGTTATACCCTGAACAGAAGATAAACTGGTATGAAGATACAAGAAAATTTTATTTTGAATTAGATTTACCAGAAGGATTCAATAAAAATGAAATGGATTTTGATAGAGTGATGCAATTCATCCCAGATTTTAGACCATATAAAGAGTGGATGGAAACAAATGAGGATGAGTTAGATAAATTCGTTTGGAAAAAGGGGGAATAAAAATAAGTTATGAGAAAATATTCAGAAGATACAAAACAGTCTTTATCAGATGTAAAAACAAAGCTTGATCTTATGTCAGCCTGTATCGCAGAAGTATTAAATGGAAGCAGTCTGATCGGTATGGCAGAAAAATTACAGATTACGCCTCAAAAACTGAATACAATGATAAAAGAAGGACTATTCGCTTTTTGTAAGCCTGCTTTTACAAGAGAAGAGACTATAGAATTTATCAAACTCTTACAGCTCCCTTCCGAACGGCTGATAAGAGATGTTTTAGGACTTCCGGAAAATCAGGATCTTCCGTCATTCAGCGAAGAAAAACTATATAACGAAATTCTGCCATCCGCCCTTTCGCCCATGGAGTATCAGATCATTTCACTTTATTATGGATCATCTGAAAGTGATGTTACTTATACGTTATCAGAGATAGGAAAGTTATATAATTTATCTACTGAACGTATCCGCAGTATTAAAGTAATGGCTCTCAGAAAGCTTAGAAATAGAACGGTATTAAAAGCAATATTTGATCTGCAGGCAGATAACAGTCTTAAAGAAAAAATGCAGAAAGATATCAATGATAATATAAAGACAACAAGAGAATATATTGCATCCCACAGTACGGAGGATGTGGTCCTTTTGTCAGATATTGAACTGGAAATGTGCCTGTGCACTTATAATGCACTAAAAGAACATGGCATCATAAGTCTTAATGAAGCTGCAAAAATGAATGATGCGGAGCTAAAAAAGATCAGAAATCTTGGGCAGGCAGATATCAATGAGCTAAATCGGTTATTTCACAGATATGGATTTAGATAAAGATGGGTTTATCCCATCTTTTTCTTAGTATACTCTACAGATGAACAAAGTATTATGAGCTAGTTTTTTGATGGAAAACAACTTGTATATTTACCAGTAGACACAGAAACGGAAAGTAAAATCGAATACTTTGAGAATGGTTTCAGAATTGGAAATTGTACTTACACATTGGACAGAATTATGGAGGTGTAAAAAGGATTAGAGTTTTAATATTGATAAATTGAAGAATAAAAATATATACCATATATAGTGACTGCAAAGTATAATGAATGCTATATATGGTATACAAATCAAAACGAGAGAGAATACAGTGTGCAGGATGTCAACCTCAAATCTGGACTCTGAACAACCCGCTACCTTTTAGGTAGCGGGTTGTTCTCATTTAATTTCTCCGGTCAGCAGCCTTGTATTAACTGCCCATGATACTATTCCTGTGTGAGACACCCATCTTCTATGCCCGGCATTTTCGATACACGTTGAAAATTTGTTGATAACCTGATCCTTTACTTCATGAGGAATACATGCCTCTTTTTTTATAATATCGCGGGACTGTATATCTCCGGGACCGAATCCGCATATATCAGAGTCCCTTTTTAGCAGCAGATCAACTGTCTCATTTACATACTGGTTAAAACTGTATTGCTGGTATCTCTGGTTAAAGACCTCATATGCCTGTGGTGTCAGAGACACATGAAGCTGACTGAATTTCTTTTTATACTTGGCAACAGCACGTCTGGTATAAACCGGCACTTTAGCAGTATCTTTCTCCATTTCTATTTTTCCCTTCTCATTATATTTATATGTTATTCAAAGTATATTATATAACACACCTTTAAAGAATACAACAAAATATTGCCATTGCGCTACTGGAATTTTCCACAAAATTTTATATGTGAGAAATGGTAATGCTGTCTATTCCCGTTTAAATAAAAACAGATTATACTTGTTTGTAAGAAGTGTGGGTTATATAACCCGTGTGGAAAGGAGGACATCTGTAACCGTCCAGATATAGATTCTGTACGGTTTAAGAAAATTTTATGATAACACAAGCAGTATTAGATAATTTAACGCAGGCTTTAAAGGAGCCACTGAAGAAGGAATATACGGTAGCCCTCTTTTATGTGACTGGGAAAAATGGGGATCTGCTTTATGGAATTGTAGCACAATACTCAGATCAGCTAGGGGTAAATACAATCCGGCTTGTCAAAGCACCGGATAACCATAGCACATTAGTATATGAATGGAAATGCGACAGTAATGGTTACGTAAATATCCTTGATTCTGTAGATAAATTTATGCAGGCGGTCTTAATGGTCATTGAGATTAAAGAGCAGGATCTGCCGGATTTTCCAGAAGCAGAACAGGAAGAGCTGGAAGACTCAGCGGATATGGATATTATGAAAAGAACGCCGCATGAGATCAGGGATTTTTTAAACAGATATGTGATCGGTCAGGATCAGGCAAAGAAAGCGCTTGCAGTAGCAGTATACAATCATATGAAGCGTTTAGAGGATACGACAGGACGTATCGAAAAGAGCAACGTTCTCCTGGCAGGTCCATCCGGAACAGGAAAAACTCTGCTTGCAAAGACCTTGGCAAAAATGCTCAACGTACCATTCGCAATAGCAGATGCGACGACATTGACAGAAGCCGGATATGTAGGAGACGATGTAGAAAACTGTCTTACAAGACTCCTGCAGAACGCTAACGGCGATATAGAGGCGGCGCAGAGAGGAATCGTATATATTGACGAGATCGATAAGATTGCACGCAAAAGCGAGAATCCATCAATAACCCGTGATGTTTCCGGGGAAGGCGTACAACAGGCGCTTCTTAAAATCATTGAAGGGGCAGAAGTATCCGTTCCGGTAAATGGAGGAAGAAAGCACCCAAGTGGCGGAAACATCATGATCGATACATCCAATATCCTGTTCATTGTTGGTGGTGCTTTTGAGGGGATGTTCCCAAAGGCAGAGGAGAAAAAAACAAACAGGATTGGATATGTAACAGAAAAGGAAGAGCCGCAAAAATCTGACGAAAAGGTTTTATCAACCCAGAGCCTTTCCAAATTTGGACTTTTGCCGGAACTGATCGGGCGGATCCCTGTTCTTGTTCAGCTTAATGAAATCACCAAAGAGGATCTTGTCAGAATCCTTACAGAGCCGGAAAATGCAATCTGTAAAGGGTATCAGGAGCTTTTTAAAGCTGATGGGGTAAAGCTTGAATTTACACAGGATGCATTATATGAAATCGCTGATCTTGCAATCAAAAAAAATACCGGCGCAAGAGGTCTTCGGGGAATCATGGAAGAAATGATGCTCGATATCATGTTTGATATTCCATCTGATAAAACTATTACAAAATGTATTATCACAAAAGATACGGTAACAACGGGAAAACCAGAGCTCACCCGCCGGATGGCTGGATAAGGAAGGAAATTTATGCAGGGAAGAACACATGAAATAGGAGCCGTGGCAGCAGCCTTTCAGCAGGGATAGCAAGCCACCTGTTGCTTGATAGTATTTCGGGCGGAATCCCTGTATCATTTCCTTTTACCATATGACAGAACTGACGGCTTATATAAAAGGAGAGATTCAATGAGAGAATGGGTACTTGGTCTGACCAAAAAGGAACGATGCTTACTGCATGACTTTGAATATATTTTTGCAAGAAATCTTTCAAAGGATGAATATAATGCGATTACAAAAGAAGTTCCAAGTGAATATGCCGCAATGGGAAGAGTAGAGTTTTTTAGGGAATTTCCACATCTGCGGGCATGGCGGGATAAAAAAGCATTGTAGCAAGGAAGTCGAAATGGCAGTGTATAAACTTAAACAAGTTAAGCACTGCCATTTTTGTGGGAAAATTGCATTGCCACTAATCAACATAGGTTATATAATATACTTGTAGTAGTAAAGAATAACCTATAGAAAGGGATGATTAAATAGTATGTGTACATATAATACTGGTACTGAAGAAAAAGAAAGAAATATATTCGAGGTATTCAACAAAGAGACATTCTTAAAGATTAAGCCGGTATTTGTAATAGACAAAATTTTATTCAGTTTTGTTGAAATGGATGCAAAAACAAAAGAAAGAAAATCCTGCGTTGAGTGTTACATGAAGATTGCGGATGCGGCGCTCCTTGCAAGACAGATCACAACCGGGCGTATGTATCGGAAACTGGAAACAGAAAAGAAGAAAGGTGAGAAATTCCCAAATGCCGTATGGAGATCCAATCTTGGTGGAGTATCAGAGGCAGATGCAAGAATGCGCAATTTAAGAAGTGATGGAAAAGCTATCAGCAGACACTTTACCATTGCACCCGGATCGGTCAAATATGCAGTAATCAAAGGGGTTACCTGCGCCGGTTATTCCAATGAAAAAGGCTGGATAATACCTGATATGAAAGATCCGGAAAAAATCACTATCCGGGTAGCACTGGAGGATCATGGAGAACTGGAAAAGTTAGGCATCATGTTAGAAGCAGCAGTCAATGCCTATATGATACAGATATGCAGTAAAAAATGAGGAGGAGCATATGAGAAGAAAAGCAGAATGCATGCCAGGACAGACAGCATTATTTAATTTCACAAACCTTGCTGTATCTGAACAGGTTGTAATAGAGGATAAGGACAGGAACGAGAATCGGGCAGAAAAAGATATCCATATGCTTATACAGAAGCCGGCGGTCAAAGGAGATAATGCTGCCAAAAGTCGTAAAGAGCATACAGTAGAAGAATATACTAACCTTGTCATGCAGTATAAGGATAACCATGTGATCAGCAGTATCTGTACAATACCGGCAGCAGACGGTAACTTTATTTCTGCCGTTGAGAGGGCAGAAGATGGTGAGTTAACGACAGCACTTAACATACTCCGGTCAAAAACAAAGGGAAACCTGGGCAGGATCACCGCCGTAAAAAAAGAGCTTAAAAAGAGAAATCTGTCTTCGGTATCAAGCGAGGATCTGCAGGAAATGATACAAGCCCTTAAAGGCAAATGGAATGGCAGAACACTGAATGAGATTGCAATAGAAGATCATATGCAGCCCAGTATGAGTGAGTGTGAAATGTCAAAACAGGCAAAAATGTTTGCAAAACAGCTGATCGCATTTATTGGGAAAATGGCTGAAAAAAATCAGTGGACAGCGGATATCCGGATAGGGTATTACATGATCAGCGGCTTCTTAAAATCGGAAGAAGGAAAATATGCATATATGAGCTACAATATAGCGCGGGATGATGAACCTATCGATCTGATGGGAAAAAGTATCCACACATGTATGCTGGTCCGGAGCGCAAAAAACAACAAGGACTATACGGGTGGTAACAATACGTTTACAAGTATTTATGGTCTGGAAAGAAGGATCATGGATGCAATCAAATAAGGTAGTAGAGATTACTGTCAGATACAGCATATTCACCAATTAGAAGGTATGCATATTTGGCAGTAATATATATTGCTTTATTTTACGTGGGTTATATAATATACTTATAAATAAATTAACCAAATGAAAGGAGGAATCACAATATGAGTGAAGAGCAGATCAGAGACAGACTATCTTACATTTTACCGGGAGAGGAGCTTGGACGGGTTAAATACCTGAAGATCATGAATAATGACATCCTGCATATCACACTGGACGTACACAAATGGAGCAGGGATAAGGTAGCATCCGTACTCCGCAAGATCGTCGTACTTGAAAGAGAACCGCTCTGCATCAGTGTTATCCACGGTTACACACATGGTACGAAGATAAAAGAAATGCTCTGTGCAGATTTTCGTAATGAACGAATGGTACACAGGAGAGGATATAACGAAAATCCAGGAATGACACTACTTAGTTTCAGGGCAGCGTAAAACAGATAGGATCACAGGAGGCATGACTTAAAGAATATGAAAGAGAAGAAAATCACTGGATGCAGATACGCAGATGGTACACACTGGTACTGGGGCGATACAGAGGTAGCCGTTATAAATGAAGCAAGAAGAGAGATAGAGTGGTGCGACAGGACTTATAACTTCCCGGAAGAGGTTGTTAGCATGATCCGCAGTAAGATCCCTGCTCCGCAAGGACAATGGCTCATTGAAGCAAGACGAACACAGAGCAGTGCGACACAGGGCAACGTACTTATATTTGTAAATAACGAATATATAGGAATGTGCTTTGAAGATACCATGAGGCCGGATGAAAAAGGGAATTATGTGAGTACAACACCGGACTGCCAGCTTGGTAAATTTGTAAATGCAAGCTTATGGCACCCACTGGATCAAACTTATCATTATTCAGATCGATTTAAGAGCATATTCGATCCGGAATGGAAGAATGATCGCAGTAAAGAAATGGACTAAAAGAAATAATTCATTTCTTTGTATGTATTGATTTTTTATTGTACCAACCATAAACTAATAAAAAGTATAAAAGTTTACACAAAATATCTTTTACACTAATTTACAGTTTTGTACTAATTTACAGGAGGAAACAGATGAATAAAGTAATTTTGATGGGGCGTTTAACAAGGGATCCGGAAGTCAGATATACACAGGGCGAACAGCCAATGGCAATAGCCAGATATTCTCTGGCAGTAGACAGACGCTTTGCACGCAATAACCAGGAAGGGCAGCAGACAGCAGATTTTATCAGCTGTGTAGCCTTCGGTAAAAATGGGGAATTTGCTGAAAAGTATCTGCATAAAGGCACAAAGATTGTCGTAGAAGGAAGGATCCAGACAGGCAGCTATACCAATAAGGATGGCGTAAAGGTTTACACAACAGATATTGTTGTGGAAAGTCAGGAATTTGCAGAAAGCAAAAATGCGCAAAGCGGCAATGGTGGATCTGAAGGCGGATATGCAAACAGCCAGCAGCCGCAGGCAGATGCTGATGGTTTCATGAACATTCCGGATGGAATCGAGGAACTGCCATTTACCTAAAGAAGCCAAGTAACTGTCATCCAAAACGAGAGAGGAGATTTTATATGCCACAAGGTACATTACAAGCAGCAATAAACTTAACGTTTGCCATGGCTTGGATTCTGATCATTACAGGGGCAATTGTCCTGGGCACAGAACTGACATTGCTCTTACTTTACGCAATCCGTAAAAAAGGAAAAGAAAAAATTATCGAAACGGCAAAATTCTGGACGCCGCTTGGCATAATGGCGCTGATCTTCGGTTTCTCAATAGTGTTATTTCTGGCAAGACTTATTAAGGGATATTAATGATTATTTATATCTTATGGATATAATTGGAAGTCCGTATTCAGGAATTATGCAAAAAGTTAGATAAAATAGATCCGGATACGAAACAGAAAAGATAGCAGGTACTAAATTTATCGCAAAAAGAATGCCATGCCCAGAGTGCGGATGTGAGCTGTTTGATTAAAGGAGAAATAGAATATGCAATTTATTAAACCACAACAATATACATATGAAATGCTTTGCGAAATCGAAGCTAAGCAGGAAGAGAAGAAAGCAGGCTTTGACCCACTTATTGAACTACTTTGCGCTGCTGTGATAATTGTAGAGTACGCTTCAATACTGATATTTGCACTCATAGTGACTTATAGTCGTTTTAAAGAAGGTTTTTTTATAATTGATACATCAAGTACATTTTCGGCAGTAAATATGTTTTTTTTGTGTATATACCCAGTACTCATATTTTTTTTCCTGCGTATCTGTCCCTGGTTGACACATAAATTTTTTATAAAAGCGGGCTTTTTAAGTAAGGAAAAAGAAGCTTTTGCCAGTGATGACTGGCTGACATTAAAAACCAGTCTGCGTAATGCCGAATGCTGTATAAAGATCCTGACCGAATGTGAGAATGAGCCGGAGATCATCAAAGCAGATGGTCATATTAAAATTAAATACACAGAAAATGGATATACAAAAAAAGAAAAGTTATTCTTTGATAAATATACAGGTAAAATCTGTAAAGACAACCTGCTGGACTTCTCGGTTCTTGACGATGCAATAAGCCAGTTTTTCAGAGAGAAAGGTATTGATGTAAAAGATGAAAAATAATGACACTTTAGCCAGTAATCTGAAATTTGACACGCTCACTGTTACATACAATAGTGATGATCCGGCAGTGATCACAATATATCCGCTGGAGAGAGGATTCGGACATACCCTTGGCGCTCTTATTACAAAATCCCTGCAGAAAGCGTCACTGGGTCCGGCAGTCTGCGGATATATGGCAGCATATACATGCAAAGAGGAAGAAGATCTTATTACAGCTCTTAGGAGCATACAGTTTACAGCGCAGAAAAATATAATTGCATCAAATCTATATATCCTGAACGTAAAGCCGGATCACGGCAGCACCATTTACGCAGCAGATTTTATCCTGCCGGAAGGGATCACGATCAAAAACCCGGATCTTCCGGTTATCACGGGGTACGATCTTACTTGTATCTATGTAAGGACAGGCAGAGGTTTTATCTCAGCCGAGGCAATGAAAAACCGACTGCCTAAAAAAGCAAGGGCGATTGATGAAAACCACTGCACGGTAGACAGGACAAGTTATGCCGTGGAAACGGTCAGGTCAGGAGCATACATTGACAGAGACCGATTATCGATAACTGTTATTCCGCGGGAAGGATACACGGTAAAGGATGCAGTAAACAGCATTATTACGGAGCTGCAGGCGATACTGGAGCCTATGATAGCCCTTACGGATATGGCAAAGAATATGGAAGTATTCTACAAGCCATACGTTCCTGAAAAAGATGAAAATCTGGATAAGGATATAGGAGAGCTCATCCATCACATGTCCACAAGAGCTTCCAACTGTCTGAAACGGAGCAAGATCCTCACGCTGAGTGACCTGCTTGCACTGAAAAGAGAAGGACTGGCAGCAATAAACGGAATGGGTAAAACCTCCATTGACGACATAGCGTTGCAGCTGGCAAAACTCGGGTACTATATATAAGAATACAAGAGGCATACCATGAAAGAAAAGAATATCTTATTAAAGGGAGCAGACAGGAAAACCCTGCCACTACTCAGCATTTATGATAGGCCGGAGGATTATCCGGATAAAGCCGTGATCAGGCGCTGGAACATAAGAGGAGCTATACCGGTGTCGGAGCAGGAATGTTTACTATTTGATACCGTTACGCAGGCGCACGAAGCAATCATGCGTACAGGACAGTGGATCCCGATCGGCAGGGACGATGCAGATGTCAAATGCCTGTACGGTTCATATATATAATTGCAAATTATAAGGAAGAGGGCAAACTATGGACGAAAAATGGAAAGTTATAATATTTATAGTAGTACTTATAGAACTCCTAATTGCAATATCGGGTTCCGTTAT
>OFMT01001040.1_pt1 | contig 21812 bp, 18 predicted proteins | sample 1541891 | NCBI WGS metagenome assembly OFMT01 (sample SAMN04209230, study PRJEB22552) | human gut metagenome | biome: gut; material: feces | host: Homo sapiens | place: USA: Oklahoma | reverse complement strand
TCTCGAAGCTTAATCCCTTCCAGTTTGCAGGATATTTTCCATGAATATTACCGATACCGGCAGCAAGCATATCAACACCAAGATCAGCGATTGTCTTGCACTCGTCCGGATCTGCGCACTCACCCATACCAACAACACCGTCTTCTTCTCCACCGATGGAACCAACTTCACACTCGATAGAAAGTCCTAAGTTGTGTGCTACATTTACTAATTCTGTAGACTTTGCAAGGTTCTCCTCAAATGGATAATGAGATCCGTCGAACATGATGGATGTGAATCCTGCTTTAATACACTTGTAGCATCCTTCGTATGTTCCATGATCCAGATGAAGTGCTACAGGAACTGTGATTCCAAGTTCCTCATCCATAGCCTTAACCATAGCTGCTACGGTCTTGAAACCTGTCATGTACTTACCAGCACCCTCAGATACACCAAGGATTACAGGACTCTTTAATTCCTGTGCGGTAAGAAGAATGGACTTTGTCCACTCCAGGTTATTGATATTGAACTGACCAACTGCATAGTGGCCTGCTTTTGCTTTTTTGAGCATTTCTGTTGCAGATACTAACATTTGTATTTCCTCCTAATCATAAGTTACCTAGATTATAGTACACTTTTCCCCAAAAATAAAGTTAATTTTTTAACAAAATATTTCAACTCTCTGCTTCAAATTTCGGATGACTACTTCCCGGTGTGCTCCGCCGAATTCACCGTCGAGTGTCCACGGTACTTCTTCCTTCGCCGTAATGTGTACAGCATCGGTTTTAAACGAATAAATCAGATCCGAATCATCAATCATATTTGTCAGGCAGGCAAGGATTTCATTCAGCTCAATCGGATTCTTCGGATTGCGGATCAAAGTCACTTCAAACAGACCGTCATCAAGTTTTACATCATTTCCGGTCATTCCCTTAAAGCCCCCGACAGAAACGGAATTGGTAACCATTCCGTATATAAATTCATCCTGAAACACTTTTCCGTCATATTCCACCTGCATACGGAACGATGGAATGTCCCGAAGCTGTTTGACACCCTCCATAATATATGCCACGTGCCCGAAAATATTTTTCAGCTGCTGGGATGTCTTATAGGAAACCTCTGTAAACAGACCAAACGCTGCTATATAGACAAAGGTATCCGAATTGAAATCTCCGATATCACATGGAAATCTGTTTTGTCCAACCGCACGTTCCGCTGCCTTTAGCATCTCCTTCGGGATTCCGAGAGAATTGGCAAAGTCGTTTGTACTTCCGGCCGGAATATATCCAATCGGAATATGCAGCTTCGCCTGCATCAGCCCGGTCATCACTTCATCAAGTGTTCCGTCACCCCCACTGCAGACAATACGGTCATATCCCGCACCCTCTTCCACCACCTTGCGCGTCGCATCTGCCTGTGCCTGTGTGGTATAAATTGTCACGTCAAATCCTGCCTTCACCATCATGTCCACAATATCTACAAGATGATTTTTAATCTGTCCTTTTCCTGCATGCGGATTAAAAATAAATAATAGCTTCTGGCTCATACGTAGTTCCCCTTTATATAAGATTTTCTGCAATTGCGGCAAGTTTCCGTAATCTGTGATTCACACCAGATTTTCCGACCGGTGGATCAAGATAAGTTCCCAGTTCCTTTAAAGTTGCCTCGGGATAATCCAGACGTGCCTGTGCAATCTCCGCCAGCGGTTCTGGAATGTTGTCAAACCCTATGGTATCCCGGATCCTCTTGATATCTTCCATTTGTTTAACTGCTGCATTCACCGTTTTGTTGATATTTGCAGTCTCACAGTTTACCTTGCGGTTCACAGAATTGCGCATCTCCTTTAAAATTCTTACATTTTCCAGATTCATCAAAGATACATAAGCTTCCATGACATTCAGCAGATCCACAATCTGTGAACCTTCTTTCAGGTAAACCACCATACGCTCTTTGCGTTCTACAATCTTAGGCTCCGTCTCAAAAAATTCCATCAGTTCTTTCAGCTGCTGTGCCTGTTCAAGCGTATGGCAGACAATTTCAAAATGATAGGATTTATTCGGATCACTGATCGATCCCGCTGCCATAAATGCTCCACGGATAAATGCTCTCTTACAGCATGTCTGCTGCACCAGCATCCCATCCGCTCTCCGGTGATTTATTTTCCGGGACCGGTACGGTTCCTGATCCCAGTGCAGTGTCTGCATGATCTGTAAAACCTCCTGTTTCTCTCCAAATATTTTTTGCAACAGCAGACCATATTTTGTCTGCAGCAAAGAATTTTCGTTGGAAACTACAAGCTTTCCCTCTTCATCCAGCATGCCTTCCAGTTCCAGTATTCCTGCCAGTTCTGCGATCTGGCAATGTCTGCTCCGTCCGAACTGTTTTGCCAGTTCCTCTTTTACTTCACTCGAAAACGACATCCTATTTTCCTCTCAGCGCATCTTTCCCGATATCGCGATGTTCAATTTTCAATCCGTATTCCCGGTTTTTTTTCTGACTCAGACGCTTGTACAATTCATTGGCAAGTGTGACGGAACGATGTTTTCCTCCGGTGCATCCGATGGAAATTACCAGCTGATTCTTGCCCTCGGAAATATAGTGTGGAATCAGAAATGTCACCATATCTTCCAGCTTGTTTAAAAAGATCTTTGCCTCATCATATTTCATGACATACTGCTGGATTTCCACATCATTTCCTGTCTTCGGACGAAGTTCTTCCACATAATACGGATTTGGCAGAAACCGCACATCCATGACGATATCAGAATCTGCCGGAATTCCATACTTGAATCCAAAAGAAAGGATCGTAACATACATGCTGTTAAATTCTTCATCCTGTACAAAGATCTTTTCCAGTTCTGTTTTTAATTCTCTCGTAAGCAGACGGCTTGTGTCGATAATATAATCCGCTTCTTTTTTCAGAAATTCCATTTTCTGACGTTCCCGCATGATTCCCTTATCCACACGCTCTCCCTGTGCCAGCGGATGGCTTCTTCGGGTCTCTTTATAGCGTTTTACAAGAACCGCATCCTCTGCATCCAGAAACAGCACTTCATACTGGACATCCTTACTTTTTAAAATTTCCAGCATATCCTGCACTTTATCCAGATTTTCACCGCTCCGCGCATCAATTCCGATCGCCACATTTTTCATCTGCGTATCAAAATTTGTTGCAAAATCCACAAGTTTATCAAGAAGCGGAATCGGAAGATTATCGATACAAAAGAATCCCATATCTTCCATCATTTTCATTGCTGTACTTTTTCCGGCTCCTGACATGCCCGTCACAATTACAAATCTCATCTAGAACTCTCCTATCATTTTCACTTCCGGTTCAAGTGTCACACCAGACTGTTTTTTTACACGTTGCTGTACATCTTTCATCAGCTGCAAAATCTCTGCTGCGGTGGCATTTTCTCTGTTTATCACAAATCCGCAGTGTTTTTCGGAAACCTGGGCATCCCCAACGGCATAGCCTCTCAGCCCGGCATCCATAATCAGTTTTCCTGCAAAATAGCCTTCCGGACGCTTAAACGTACTGCCTGCACTTGGATACTCCAGCGGCTGCTTCTCCACACGTTTTTCCCTGAGTTCTGCCATCTTTGCACGGATCTCCTGCTCCGGTGCCGGCGTCAGGGACAACTCTGCCTCCAGTACCAGAAAATGATTCTTGGGAATACAGCTGTGCCGGTAGGACAGATCCAGTTCCTCCCGTGAGAGTACCTTTTGCTCACACTCCGGGGTAAGCACTGTCACCTCCCGGATGACATCTTTCATTTCTCCGCCATAGGCACCCGCATTCATGGTCACTGCACCGCCCATGCTTCCCGGAATTCCGGCAGCAAATTCCATGCCGCCCAGACCGGCAGCTGCCGCTTTTGCAGCCACCTGGGAAAGCAGGGCACCTGCCTGCGCACGCAGGATATTTCCATGCACTTCCACTGCATTCATGTGTGCCCCGACTTCAATAACAAGTCCACGGATTCCTTTGTCTCCAACCAGAAGATTACTTCCGTTTCCGATCACGGTCACGGCAAGCCCTTTCTTTTTAGCCAGGCCAAGAATTACCGGAAGTTCCTGTTTCTTTGGACACACGTAAAGATCCGCAGGACCTCCCACGCGAAATGTCGTGTGTTTTTTCATCGGTTCCTGCTGATATACGACCAGCTCAGGCAATGCCGCCCTGATTTCTTCAAGCCACTGGTCCATTATGCCTCCTTCAGGAAAGCCACATAGCCGTGCAATGCCTCATACAGATCCACTTTGCTGATGATTTCCCATGGTGCATGCATATTCAGTACGGCAACTCCGCTGTCAATAACATTCATGCCATAATTTGCAAGAATATATGCGATGGTTCCGCCGCCGCCCTGATCTACTTTTCCAAGTTCTGATGTCTGGAACGATACATCATTATCATCAAAAATTCTGCGCAGTCTTGCAATATACTCTGCATTTGCATCATTGGAACCTGATTTTCCTCTGGCTCCTGTATATTTGTTCAGGACAAGTCCCTTTCCAAAGTAAGCACAGTTACGTTTTTCCATCACAGACGGATAATTCGGATCAAATGCCGCAGATACATCGGAAGAAAGCACTCTGGAATTATGCAGCGCTCTGCGCACTTTCAATTCGCTGTATTCCCCAAGCAGATTGATGATCTCTGCCACACTGTCCTCAAAGAAATGGGACTGCATGCCGGATGCACCGACACTTCCGATCTCCTCTTTGTCTACCAGAAGACATACGCTGGTATGCTGTGGCTTTTCAATCTCAAGCATTGCCGCAAAAGACGGATAAGCACACACTCTGTCGTCATGTCCGTATCCCATGATCATGCTGCGGTCAAAGCCGTAATCTCTGGCAGCCCCTGCCGGAACAACTTCAATCTCCGCAGACAGAAAATCTTCCTCGTCCACACCGTACTCTTTGGACAGAATATTTAAAATATTTGCCTTTACGCGGTCTTTCATCTCTTTTTTCTCTTTTTCATCATCACTTGCTGCCGGAATACTTCCGACAAGCAGATCAAGGTTTTCTCCTTCGATCACCTTGGATGCCTTTTTCTCCATCTGTTCTCCCGCTAAATGAATCAGCAGATCACTCACGCCAAAAACAGGATCTTCCGGTTTTTCTCCGATATTGACCGTAACCGTTGTACCGTCTTTTTTACAGATTACACCGTGCAGTGCAAGTGGAAGTGTCACCCACTGGTATTTCTTCACACCTCCATAATAATGCGTATCTAACAGTGCCATCTCCGTATCTTCATATAACGGTACCTGTTTTAAATCCATACGTGGGGAATCAATATGTGCGCCGAGAATGTTCATTCCTTCCTCGATGTCTTTTTCACCGATCACAAACAGAGCCAGACCCTTTCCCATATTATTGGCAACAATGCGGTCTCCTGCTTTTAATTTTGTATTCTGCGCAATCTTTTCACTCAGATCTGCAAATCCGGCTTCCTTTGCCTTCTGGTAGAATTCCCCTGCACACTCGCGCTCAGTCTTGCAGGAAGATATAAACTTACGGTATTCTTCCGCAAATGTAAATACATCCTGTCTTTTGGTTCCTTCCGGGTATTTCTCCCACGCATTTTTCTTTTCCATGATTTCTTACATCTCCTCATTTACTCTCGTCTATTCTTCATCGTCACTTTTTGTCATATTTGCCTGAACTCTGCGATACAGTTCCTGTGCCGCATTGTAGCCCATCTTCTTCTGTCTGTGGTTGACAGCCGCAGTCTCACAAATAACAGCCAGATTCCGCCCCGGACGGATTGGAAGGGAATGGCATACTACCTTGTTGCCCAGATATTCGATATATTCTTCTTCCAGTCCCAGGCGGTCATAATCCGCATCTTTCTTCCAGTCTTCCAGTTTGATCACCAGATCGATCTGCTGCTTTTCCTTGACGCACTCTACACCATACAGAGTCTTTACATCTATGATGCCAATGCCCCGCAGTTCAATAAAATGCCGGGTCACTTCCGGAGAAGTTCCGATCAGTGTATGTTCATTGATCTTGCGGATTTCCACTACATCATCCGTAACCAGACGATGTCCGCGGCGGATCAGTTCCAGAGCCGCCTCGCTTTTTCCGATTCCACTGTCTCCTGTAATCATGAGACCCTCGCCATATACATCGACCAGAACCCCGTGAACGGTAATACAGGGTGCCAGTTCTTCACCCAGTGTATAGATCAGTTCTGCCATGAATTCAGAAGTCGGACGATCCGTACCAAGAACCGGCACTTCATTTTTTATTGCCTCTTCTAAGAAAATTTCATCTGGCTGCAGACTGCGGCAGAAAATCACACATGGGATATCAAACTTCAGAAACGCATCATAACGGGTTTTCTTTTCCGCATCACTCATCTGCTGGATAAACGTATATTCTACATTTCCAATCATCTGTATTCTTGATTCCTCGAAATGTTCAAAATATCCGGTCAGCTGTAATGCCGGACGATTCACATCACTGGAAATAATCTTACATTTTTTCAGATTGATATCCGGCGTAAAATTTTTCAGATTTAAAACCTGTGCAACTTTTGCAACACTAACACTTCCATTTGACATATTCATTTCCCCCTGTGGCTCATATTAAGCAGTACCTGTGCCGGACTGCCTTTTTATAAACAGATTGTACCATGAATCTTTCCATATCACAAGTTGCTAAGCCGGTCCGGAATGCAGGGTATCATATACATTCTGTGCAGCCGCCAGATTCATGCTGTCGGTTTCTGCCAGCTCCTCCACAGATGCATTTTTCATATTTTCCATAGACTGGAATCTGCGCATCAGTGCCTTTCTTCTGGCCGGTCCGATTCCCTCAATGTCATCTAAAATGGAGTGTACCTGTGCCTTGGAACGCAAAGACCGGTGATACTCAATGGCAAACCGGTGTGCTTCATCCTGAATCCGGGTAATCAGTTTAAATCCCTCTCCATGCCGGTCAATCGGAATTTCCACATTGTGGAAATACAGTCCCCTTGTACGGTGATTGTCATCCTTGACCATACCGCAGACCGGAATATCCAGTCCCAGTTCTTCCAGCACCTGCAGACAGATATTTACCTGGCCGCGTCCACCATCCATCATGATGATATCCGGGAAGCGTGTAAAACTTCCGACTTCCTGTGGCATATTTTTTTCTTCCAGTTCTTTCTGTTCCTGCATGCCGTGCGTAAACCGCCGGGTCAGAACCTCATGCATGGAAGCGTAATCATCCGGTCCTGATACCGTACGGAGTTTAAATTTCCGGTAATCGCTCCTCTTTGGCCGCCCCTTTTCATATACAATCATGGAACCGACGGTTTCAAATCCGTTGATATTGGAAATATCGTAAGCCTCCATACGGTTTAAGTCTTTCATGCCAAGCAGCTGTTCAATCTCTTTTACCGCGCCGATTGTGCGGCCTTCTTCTCTCTTGATCTTTTCTTTATCCTGACTGAGAACCAGCTGTGCATTTCTTGCAGCCAGTTCCACCAGTTTTTCTTTCAGTCCTTTTTGTGGAATTCTTATCGTCACTTTCCGCCCACGTTTTGCAGTCAGCCATTCCTCCAGTACTGGAATGTCTTCGATCGCCTCCTGCAGCATAATCTCCCGCGGAATAAATGGCGTGCCGGAATAATACTGTTTCACAAAATTTACCAGAATATCTCCCGTGCTTTCTTCCGATCCCACGCGCACATGAAAATGATCCCTTCCGATAATCTTTCCACTGCGGATAAAAAACACCTGAACCACCGCATCCCGGTCATCACTCGCCAGTGCAATGATATCTTTGTCTTCTCCGTCCGTATTGGTAATTTTCTGTTTCTGGGCAATCTGGCTGACACTGTTTAACAGCTCACGGTATTCGATCGCCCGCTCAAACTCCATCTCCTCGGAGGCTTCCTGCATTTTTTCTTTTAATTCACACAGCACCGGCGCATAATTTCCATTTAAAAATTCCAGTGCTTTGCTGACCTGTTTTCCATAGGTTTCTTTATCCACATATCCCTGACACGGTGCACCGCACTGATGAATATGATAATTCAGGCAGGCACGGTCCAGCCCGATGTCCCGCGGAAGCTTTCGGCTGCAGGTGCGTAGTTTATAAAGTTTATTGATCAGTTCAATCGTATCTTTCACCGCACCGGCACTCGTATACGGTCCAAAATAACGGGACTTGTCTTTTTTCACCTGCCGGGAAAAAAGAACCCGGGGAAAATCCTCCTGCACGGTTACCCGGATATACGGATACGTCTTATCATCCCGCAGCATGGTATTGTATTTCGGTGTATGTTCCTTGATCAGATTGCACTCAAGCACCAGTGCCTCCAGTTCGGAGTCCGTGATAATATACTCAAAGCGTGCAATATGCTCCACCATCTGTTTTTTCTTGATTCCCTCATCATGGCTAGGCTGAAAATACTGCCGTACCCTTTTGCGCAGACTGACTGCTTTTCCTATATATATGATTGCATCTGTTTTGTCATGCATAATATAAACTCCCGGTTGATCCGGGAGTTTACGCAATTCTTCCTGAAAGTCGAACATGATTTAATCCTCAAACATATCATCACTCACAAATGCGGCTTTGGAATCCTTTTTATCCTTCTCTGTGTCATCCGGCATCAGGGCTTCTTTATCCTCTTCTTGCGGAAGTCCTTTCATCTCGCGGAAAATCTTCATGAATTCCTTGCCGGTAATGGTTTCTTTTTCATACAGGTATTCACTGATATGATCAAGAATTTCACGATTTTCCGTCAGCATCTGCATTGCTTCATTGTAACTGCTATTAATAATAGAAAGCACTTCCTTATCAATCTGTCCTGCCGTGTCTTCTCCGCAGATCAGACCGGCTCTTCCATCCAGATACTGGTTTTCCACCGTAGCAAGACACATCATGCCAAACGTATCTGACATACCGTACATGGTGACCATGGCACGCGCGATCTTCGTTGCATTCTCGATATCGTTTGCTGCGCCGCTGGTTGCGGAATGGAATATAAGCACTTCTGCAGCACGTCCTGCCATAAACGTTGTAATCTTTGCAAGCAGTTCGTCCTTGGTTTCTAAATATTTTTCCTCTTCCGGTGTCTGCAGCGTATATCCCAGTGCCCCCATCGTACGCGGTACGATCGTGATTTTCTGTACCGGCTCCGTATTTTTCTGCAAAGCAGATACCAGCGCATGCCCTACCTCATGGTAGGAGACAATCTTGCGTTCTTTATCACTCATCACGCGGTCTTTTTTCTCTTTTCCACCGACAGCCACAAGTTCAAATGCTTCAAACAGATCCGACTGATTGACAAACTTTCGTCCATTCTTTACCGCATTGATGGCAGCCTCGTTAATCATATTGGCAAGATCCGATCCCACCAGACCGGCAGTAGCCAGTGCCAGTGCATCCAGATCTACCGTTTCATCCATGTGTACATCCTTGGAATGTACTTTTAACGTTTCCAGACGTCCTTTCAGATCCGGCTTGTCAACAATGATCCGACGGTCAAAACGTCCCGGACGAAGCAGTGCCTTATCCAGAACTTCCGGACGGTTCGTTGCCGCAAGAATTAAAATACCTTTGGATGCATCAAATCCATCCATCTCCGCAAGCAGCTGGTTTAAGGTCTGTTCACGCTCATCATTGCCACCGCCATACCGGCTGTCACGGCTTTTACCGATTGCATCGATCTCATCAATAAAAATAATACACGGTGCCATCTTCTGCGCTTCCTTGAACAGATCACGCACACGGGAAGCACCCATGCCGACGAACATCTCCACAAACTCAGAACCTGCCAGGGAGAAAAACGGAACCTTTGCCTCTCCGGCAACTGCTTTTGCCAGCAATGTCTTACCGGTTCCAGGAGGTCCGACAAGAAGTGCCCCCTTCGGGAGCTTTGCCCCGATATCGCTGTATTTCTTCGGATTGTGCAGAAAATCCACCACTTCCTGCAGGGATTCCTTTGCCTCGTCCTGTCCGGCTACATCTTTAAATGTCACACCGGTTGTTTTCTCCACATATACTTTGGCGGTTGATTTTCCAACCCCCATGGCTCCTCCGCCCATCCGGCGCATCAGGAATCCAAAAAGAATCCAGATCAGTACCAGCGGAATAACAAAGCTTAAAATGTTTACCAGCCATGCCGAAGTATTGTCCGGCACGGATGCCGAAATTTCAATCGCTTTCCCCTCTGATGTCTTTGCACTCTTGAGTGTCGTGATCAGATCCGGATCATTGACAATTCCGGTGTAATATGTTATCTCATATGGTTTTTTATCGTCCACCAGTGTGTAATCCATCTCATAATTGCTGAATTCCACCGTTTTGACATTATTCTTTTCCAGCTGTTTTAGGAATTCGGAGTATGTAGTTTCCTTCGAACTCATCTGTGAAAACCGGTTGGCAAAAAATGACAGGAAAAAGAGTGCCACCAGAGTGACCATGATAAATCCCAGGATCATCTGTCCGTTATGGTTGTCTTTCTTTCCTCCGTTGTTGCCACCGTTGTTTCCGTTATTACCATTGTTTCCGTTGTTTCCGTTATTATAATTATTGCCACCGTTATAGTTTCCGTTGTTATAATTATTCGGTGCCTGATTGTCCATAAGCCCTCCACTTGTATATCTCTTGTAATCAATACCCTTATTATATGTAATAAGAAACGCAAAATCAACATTTTGTTCGAGAACTTTTCCTATCCTTTCTAAACTTTTTATAAAAAAGTGTGGAATATTTTCGTTGTCCGCTGTATAATATTAAACTATGGTAGTTTAGATAAAAACTTAGGAGGAAAATTATGCCTGTAAAATACGTCTTTGTCACTGGCGGTGTCGTATCTGGTCTTGGAAAGGGTATCACTGCTGCATCTTTAGGACGTCTGCTCAAAGCGCGTGGCTACAAAGTCACCATGCAGAAGTTCGATCCATATATCAACATTGATCCGGGAACCATGAACCCGATTCAGCACGGTGAAGTGTTCGTAACGGATGATGGAGCGGAAACCGATCTGGATCTCGGTCACTACGAGCGCTTCATCGACGAAAGTCTGACAAAGAATTCCAATGTGACAACCGGTAAGGTTTACTGGTCCGTTCTTCAGAAAGAACGTCGTGGAGATTATGGCGGAGGAACCGTACAGGTAATCCCGCATATTACCAACGAGATCAAGAGCCGTTTTTACCGTAATTTCACATCCGATGATATGCATATTGCAATTATAGAAGTCGGCGGAACCGTCGGAGATATCGAAAGCCAGCCTTTCCTTGAAGCAATCCGTCAGTTCCAGCACGAAGTGGGACATGAGAATGCGATTCTCTGTCACGTTACCCTGATTCCGTACCTGCGCGCCTCACAGGAATTAAAGACCAAGCCTACCCAGGCAAGTGTCAAGGAACTGCAGGGTATGGGTATCCAGCCGGATATCATCGTCTGCCGTTCCGAGCAGCCGTTAGATCAGGGATTAAAGGACAAGATCGCACTGTTTTGTAATGTTCCGAACACACATGTACTGCAGAATCTGGATGTTGAGTATTTATATGAAGCTCCACTGGCGATGGAAAAAGAAAATCTTGCGAAAATTGCCTGTGAGTGTTTAAATCTTGACTGTCCGGAACCGGATTTAAGTGACTGGAAGTCCATGGTCAATGATCTGCGTCATCCGGACAAGGAAGTCCGGATTGCACTGGTCGGAAAATATACCGCATTACACGATGCTTACATTTCCGTTGTGGAAGCTTTAAAGCACGGTGGTATTCCGGAGCATGCAACCATCGACATCAAATGGGTAGACTCCGAAGAATTAAATGTAGACAATGTAGATGAGGTGCTGGGTGATGTAAACGGTATCCTTGTTCCCGGCGGATTCGGTCTGCGCGGTGTCGAGGGAATGATCCTTGCCGCACGCTACGCCCGCGAGAACAAGATCCCGTACCTTGGTCTCTGTCTCGGCATGCAGGTATCCATCATTGAATTTGCACGTCACGTATGCGGATTCAACGATGCACACAGTATCGAACTTGACCCGAACACAACACATCCGGTCATTGCACTGATGCCGGATCAGGACGGTGTAGAAGATATCGGCGGTACCTTAAGACTCGGCGCTTATCCTTGTGTACTGGACAAGGATTCCAAAGCATATGAAGTATACGGAACCACTGAGATTTCCGAGCGTCATCGTCATCGTTATGAAGTAAACAATGATTATCGTGCCACTCTCACCGATCATGGCATGAAACTTTGCGGAACTTCTCCGGACGGAAGAATTGTAGAAATGATCGAACTCCCGGATCACCCATGGTTTATTGCCACACAGGCACATCCGGAATTAAAATCCAGACCAAACCGTCCACATCCACTGTTCCGTGGTTTTGTGGAAGCAGCAACCAAGTGTAAACGATAATGTAATTCCCGGCGGTTTTTCCGCCGGGTTTTCACTTTATTTGAAAGAGGAGAACTGTCATGCCCAAATCTGTGAATCAAAAACAAAAGCTGTTATTCCTTCTGGATTATCTGCGTCAGAACACGGATGAAACCCATACCGTCACTACCCCACAGATCATCGACCATCTCGCGGCAAACGGCATCCGGGCGGAGCGTAAAAGCATCTATAACGATATCCAGACGCTTTGTGATTATGGTTATGACATCATCCGGACCGAAGGCGCGCATGCCGGTTACCGCATAGCAGACCGCACATTTGAGCTGCCGGAAGTCAAACTGCTTGTTGACCTGGTACAGTCTTCCAAATTTATTACCACAAAGAAATCACGGCAGCTGATTGGCAAACTGGAACAGCTTGTCAGTAAAAACGATGCGAAAAAACTACAGCGTCAGGTTGTCGTTGCAGACCGCAACAAAACCAGCAATGAAAAAATCTATTACAGCGTGGATGTCATCCACTCTGCCATTGCAGAAAACCGGCAGATCCGTTTCCACTACTTCGACTGGAATGTCAGAAAAGAAATGCAGCTGCGCAAAAACGGCAGATTCTATCAGGTCAGCCCCTGGCTTCTTACCTGGGATGACGAGAACTATTATCTTGTTGCCTATGACGCGGATGCCGGGAAAATGAAACATTACCGCGTGGACAAGATGCTTGATCTCTCCGCTGTGGATCAGGCGCGGTGTGGACAGACCGATTACGAACAGATGGATATCGCCTCTTATTCCCGCAAAAATTTCGGCATGTTTGCCGGGGAAGAGACAACCGTACAGCTTCTGTGCGATACTTCCATGACCGGTGTCATCATTGACCGTTTCGGTGCCGGTGTAGCCATGCGCCCCTACGACGATACCCACATTCTCGCGCGGGCACAGGTCGCTGTCAGTCCACAGTTTTTTGGCTGGCTTGCTGGCTTATCCACACATATCCGTGTGATTTCCCCGGATTCCGTTGTCAATGAATACCAAATTTTTCTGCAGGAAATCCTGCGCAGTTATACCGATATGCAATAATCGTTTCCAAAGGAGGAATATACTATGAATTTACCGAAAGATCCTGTCATGCTTCTGTCTGTTGTCAACACACAGCTGCGTGATCATTACCCGACACTTACCGAACTTGCTGCCGCATATATGACAGATGCAGATGCAATTACAGAAACCCTTGCAGCCATCAATTATCATTACGATGAGGGGCAGAATCAGTTTATTTAACAGGCAATCGCCTGAATTCACTTCATAAAAGGAGGGGAACTTTTGTATGGCCAGTTGTGATTTTTGTGCATACAATGAATATGATGAAGAGGACGAAGCGTACTACTGCTCCGTCAATATGGATGAAGACGATATGGCTCGTTTTGTCCAGAGTAATTACAAGGAATGTCCCTTTTACCGTTCCGGGGACGAATACAAAGTTGTACGGCACCAGATGTAACCTGGTGCCGTTTTCGTAAAATACTAATTATATTATGTTTCTGCCCACACATCCATAGACTTCTTTCCATGCTTTCTGCCCCACAAATACAGCAATACACATGCCACAAGAAGTACAACATCCGCAAGGAGCGTTCCCTCGATACCAAATCCAACGTTATACGCAAAACTGTCCCTGGCGGTCGCTGCATCCAGTTTAAATACCGAATACGGCACATTGATCCCACTGTTTGGCAAGCCAAAGAGAATGTTCTGCGTAAAATTCCATGCTGTATGTACGGCAAACGCACACCAGAGACTGTCCATGTAATATACCATGAGGGAAAACAAAATTCCGACCAGAAAAATATTCAGGACAGAAAGCACCGTAACTCCGTTATTTGCCAGATGCAGCAACGCAAACAGCAGTGCATTTCCGACAATTGCAACCACCGGATTTTTATAACTCCTGCGCAGTTTCTGATATAGAAATCCCCTGCACAGCAGTTCCTCTGCCGACGACTGGATAAACACGGTCAGAAACACAACCACAAACCACAGCGGATGAATGGCATCGTAGGTCAGCACAATATCATGGTGCAGCCATGCAATCAGAATACAAAATCCATTCAGTGCAAATCCCAGAACCAAACCGAACAGCAGATATTTCCAGTTATTTCCCTGTGGTTTCGTGCCGACTGCCTGTAAAATCGGACGATTCCGTTTTCGGATACCGATCCAGAACAATGCCACGGCCCAGATTCCCCAAAAGATCACATACATCAGTGTCGTATTCAAAAACGCAGAATTTAGTATCTCAGGGTTTCTTGCATAGGCAATCCCCACCGGGATTCCGAGAACAAAGTTTCCCAGAAATTGTCCTAAAACCATGAGAATCACAGTTTCAAGGTAAAGCACCGGAAGCGTATCAACAATTTTGTTTTTCAGCAATTTTTTCTTTTCCATTTGACTGAAACTCCTTTTCTTTTATCTGTTTCCAATTATATCTTTGTACGCTTAATGTTTTACCTGTTGTATCTTAACGTTTTCTTAAACTGCCGTTTAACGAAGACGGAAGTCTATTGGTTTTATCCACACTATTTGGTATCTTTATTTCGATGTACCAATTTTGCCTGCCGGTTGATCAGACGTCCGATCAGTTCTACCGACTCATCAATTCCGTAGCATGCACTGTTGATACACAGATCATAATTGATCGCATCACCCCAGCGCTTACCGGTAAAGGAATGATAATAATCCTGGTGCTTATGATCCATCTTGCGCACCAGATTAATGGCCTGTTTCAAATCCAGATTTTTCAGTTCCATCATACGGCGCACACGGATCGCAAACGGTGCCGTAATATAGATGCTGATATGCGGAATATGCTGTCCGGTCAGTACGACATCCGCAGCACGTCCCATAACAATCATATCTTCCTCTTTTGCCAGCTCACAGATTAAGGCACTCTGCCGGAAGAAAGATGCGTCTTTCTTTGACAGACCATGATAACGCTTAAAATCGCTGACTTTTGCCGCATCTGCCCCGAATTCTTTTGCATCTCTGCGATCTAGAATCTGATTCAATACCGATTCATCATAATAATTGATATGCAGTGCTTCCGCCAGTGCAAATCCAATATCAGTACCTGCACTTCCATGGGAACGGCTGATACAAATTACCAGATGATCCTTCTCAGAAAACTTCTTGCTCAGAATCGAAGAATTCATATCTGCCAGATCTTTATCCACAATATCTACCGAGCCAAAGCTCATCGGCAGATTTGCTATTTCTTCCAGAATATCATTATATTCAACCAAAAGGTCATGGCGTGCTTCTTTATTCCGGATACTTCTCGCCATGTTTCCGATCAGAGCCAGTTCACTTCGAAGCAAATGCCCCTGTGGATTGGAAACAATAAGCATGGTCAGGTCATCCAGCACACGCGCTTTTTCTCCGGTAAATGTCTTTCCGAGTCCAGAACCGGAAGTCTTGTACACCTTTTCATCCAGTTCATAGATGCGGTTCGCCAGCTTTCTGCATTGTTCTTTGTTGTCCATAGCCTTCTACCTCCTATAAAAAGAATACCAGTGTATCAATGATAAATACCGGAATCAGAAACTTCAGGGAACATAACATATAGCCAAAGAATGACGGCATCTTGATACCGTTTTCATCCGAAATGGATTTCACCATAAAGTTCGGTGCATTTCCGATGTATGTGTTGGCTCCCATAAATACCGCACCACAGGAGATTGCCATAAGCATCTTGACCGCAACGGTTCCCACGGTTGTAGCAATACCACTGGTTGCGCCCAGTGTTCCTGCCGTTGTAAGGAATACCAGATAGGTTGGTGTATTGTCCAGGAAACTGGAAAGTGCACCGGTCGCCCAGAACATCTCTAAAGGTTTTGTCAGTCCCAGTTCCGCACCTTTGCTCTTTAAGATCATGAGTGCCGGCTGCATGGTAATAAAAATTCCGATAAACAGTACTGCAACTTCCTCAATGGCACCCCAGGTAAAGTGGTTCTTTGTGCGCACATCGGATTTCGTTGTCTTAAATGACAGAAACGCTGCAACCAGAATAATAATAATCTCGATCAGTGTCGGCACTGCCAGTCTTACGCTCCGGAAAATCGGAATACTGATAACGCTTCCGTCTGCATTCTGGAATGCTTTCATTCCCGGAAGAACGCCGCTTAATACAACACCTGCCACAATCATAATCATAAAAATGATGTTGTGCAGACCATTGACTTTAAAAGTAGTCGTTGGCTTGGAAATATCCGGACGCATGCCAAGTGCAATGTCTCTGCGGTATGCACGACGGTCGATAAAATAAAATACGGTCAGGAGAATTACCATATTAAATACCAGTACCGGGAACAGACGTAAACTCCAGGTAAACGGTACACCTCTCATAAATCCCATCAGAAGTGGCGGATCACCGATTGGTGTCAGACATCCACCCATATTGGAAATCAGGAAAATGAAGAAGACCATAATATGACTCTTATTTCTTCTCCAGGAATTCATCTGAATCATCGGCCGTACCAAAAGCATGCTGGCACCGGTTGTACCGATACAGCTTGAAAGCAGTGTTCCGATCGCCAGAAGTCCGGTATTCATACGCGGTGATCCGACAAAATCTCCTTCCAGATTAATATTTCCGGAAACACAAAACAGACCAAACAGCAATACAATAAAGGAAAGATAATCATTCACTATACATTCCAGAACTGTTTCTGCAGTCTCGCCTGCGCCGTATTTTACTGCAAACGGAATAATAAATAAAAGTGACCAGATGAGTACCGCCCAGCCTTTATTTTTGTCCCACCATTCTCCTTTTACCAGCGGGAAAATTGCGATACATAATAAAAGGCCGGCAAACGGTATGCACAGCCAAAGCGGTATGTTACCCATTTTCTTGTACCTCCTTATAATCTCTGTATATTTTACACCTCAGCCCCCAAAAAAGTAACCGCTAATTCGTCAAATAATTAACAAAGTTCCAATCTCCATTTCACTTATTTTTGTATATTTTCTCCATATAAAGAAAGCCTGCATCCACACGGTGTATTTTATTTCACAGGCAGCATTTTGTCACAAAATGAAGAGAAGCCTCTCCGTTCCCGGATCGGCTTCTCTTCGAGGAGTTTAGTTATGAAAATGTTTATTAAATAAAAAGGGAATAATGTAAAGGAATGATTTCCGTTTACATTGTCTAGTATATGCAAAAAATGTGTCCATATTATGTCCACTTCAAAAACAAATTCTAAAATCATATTCCAAAAATTTTAGAGACATTTTATATATTTAACAATTTCTTACATAATTCGATCTTGCTGTCATCGGTCAGACTGTTTTCAAATACCACCTGTCCACGTTTCTGCCGGCCGCAAAGCAGATCTTTCTCCTGCAGTCTTCTTTTCATCTCGCGTGCGGTTCCCTCGCCTCCGTCAAAAATTTTCACATTCTCCCCCAACACCTGCTGAATCTGTTTTCTGGCAAACGGATAATGTGTGCAGCCGAGTACCGCTGCATCCACCTGGTTTTCCCGGTAAGAATAAAGCAGATCTTCCAGATATTTATGAAGATCCTCTCCGTCGAGATCTCCCCGCTCAATAAAATCCATCAGCCCCGGACACGGCAACGGAAGAATTTGTGCTTTCTCTTTGTAGCGCTCCATCAGCACATGAAACTTTTCTTCATGAATTGTCATCGGGGTTGCCATCACAAGGACTTTGGGATGTTCCATGCAAAGTGCCGCCGGTTTCAGTGCCGGTTCAATCCCGACAATCGGAATATACGGATACATCTCGCGCAGTTTCCGGACAGCAGCACTGGTGGCTGTATTGCAGGCAACCACAAGACCTTTTGCCCCCTGGTCAAACAGCTTTCTTGCACATCCGATCGTCAGTTCCCGCACTTTTTCTTTTTCTTTTGTTCCGTATGGTGCATTTTTAGAATCCCCGAAATAAATAAAATCTTCCTCCGGCATAATCCGGATCAGTTCCCGCAGGACACTGATTCCTCCCACTCCGGAGTCAAATACCGCAATTGGGTTTTCTCTTTGTAATTGATATTCCACAGATCTGTTATCCTTTCTTAATTGAAAAAACATGGTTCAGTTGTTATAATAGTAACTAGTAAATAGCAATGGAGAGTGACAACTATGCTGACTGAAAAAAATATTTCCGATAAATATAAATACTGTGAATTTTGCGGACGCACGCTTCCAAAACATTATGAAGGAACGCTATGTCCCACTTGTCAGGAAGCACAGCTTTTCCGGAATGTGCGGGATTATATCCGCGCCAACACTGTAAATGAATATGAAGTTGCAGAACATTTCCATATTCCTCTCCGGCAGATCAAAGAGTGGATTCGGGAAGGCCGGATCGAATATCATGAGGTCAACACAGCTTCCACTATCTCCGGCATGCACTGCCAGCGCTGTGGTGCTCCGGTTTCTTTCGGTACCCTGTGTCCGAATTGTCTGAAACTGATGAACACACAGGGCAGATCCGTTGCCCCTGCCATTTCACCGGATTCACGCATGCACTATCTCGATACCCCTTCTGACAAAACGAAATAAGAACTATCCACTCACAGGAAAGGGATGCCGGATTTCGGCACCCCTTTTTCTTACGCCTGTGTACTTCTGCGAATTACTTTTTGTCTGTATTTAAACTCCACTGCTTCCAGATATTTATCATCCGGTTCAAATTTGATCAGCAGTGTCTCGCCTTCCTTTTTCAGAACCATATCATAATATGCAGTATCTTTGTCATGAGAGGTATAATCAATCACCTTGACACCCTCTCTCTCGTATTGTGATACACTGCGATCTCCAGCCGGCGCAATCTGAATTACATCATCCATCGGATAACCTCCCAGTGACTTTCTGCGGTTCTTGTTTAAAACTTTTGCGAAGCGGACTTCCCCGTCAAAATAAGAATACTCAAACTCCTTGGAGTTTCCCATCAGAACAAACCAGACAATTCCGCATACCAGTGCAACCGGTAATGTAATGCCACTGGTCAGACATGCTGCAAGCAGACTCACTACTGCAAGTACAAGCATCAATGTCCCCACTACTTTTGCAACCACGGTCTTCCGGACCGGTACTAATACATATACTTCCAATCTTCTATCTCTCCTTCATTTGTAGTAATGTTAATTATACTCCATCCCACACTTTTTTTCCACTAAAGAATATTTTTTTCATAAATACAGTAGATTTTTTGTTCCCCAGCCCTTACAATAAGAGATATTATTTTTCGTTTATTTTCGGAGGTGCATATGATACATATTCCAACAGAAAAACTTGCAGATTTTGAAAAAAACATCCGCCGTGAATGGACCATGACCAATGGAATCGGCGGATACGCGGGAGGCTCCATCATCGGTGCCTGCAACCGGACACATCAGGGATATCTGATTGCCAGTCTGCATCCCCCGGTCGAGCGCTATCTGGTATTTTCCAAAACCAATGAAAAACTGACACAGGGAACCCATGTTTACAATCTGGAAACTTCCCAGCATGCCGGGAAAGGACATTCTCCCATCCGCACGCAAGGACAGCGTTTTTTAACGGATTTCTCCTGTGACGGAACTGTCTGCTTTTCCTATTCCGCCGGCAATATCCGTATGGACAAACATCTGGCCCTGCTGCGGGAATCAAACACAGTTGCGATCTCCTATACGATTACAAACCAGGGAGAGGAAGCCGGACTTTCCATCACCCCGCTTATGAATTTCCGGGAGCACAGTGCATCGTCTGCCGTTTCTGACCTGCAGTTTACCTGTGAGCCAAACACAGTGGGCGGTTTCACTCTGATCCCGGCTGCTGCACCCGGACTCTGCATCGAGCTTTCCTGCAGTGCCGGCAGACTTTTTCCACGTGAAAACCAATACGACGTGGATATGCAGTACCAGACGGAAGTAGACAACGAAACGGCGGGACTGGATACACATTTTTGCCCATATGATCTGCGTTTTACACTTCCGGCACACAGCAGTACAGAGATTTCCCTGCTTTGCACCGTCCACCCGGTACAGGACACCCCTGTGCTTTCCCGCCCGCAGGCAGATACCGCAGCAATCGAAATCGCACACGTACAGGAATATTATGATTCCTTAAAACAACAGGCGGGATATGGCGATGATGCTTTTGCCAATACACTTGTCGTGGCAGCAGACCAGTTTCTTGCCCGGCGCGATTCCACCGGACTTATGACAATCCTTGCAGGTCTTCCGTGGTTTACCGACTGGGGCAGAGATACCATGATCGCTTTTTCCGGGCTGACACTGGCCACCCGGCGGTTTTCGGATGCCCGGGAAATTCTTTCGACCTTTGCGCAGTATGTCCATCACGGCATGGTCCCGAATATGTTTCCGGATGACGGGCAGGACCCTCTCTATAACACTGCAGATGCCTCTCTGTGGTATTTTTATGCCGTGGACGCATATTTGAAGGTTACCGGACAACCATCGGATTATGACTATATACAGCAGCGTATTTACCCCGTTCTGCGTGAAATTATTCATGCCTATGCACACGGCACGGATTTTTCCATCTATATGGATGATGACGCCCTCATCCATGCCGGAAGCGGATTGGACCAGGTAACCTGGATGGATGTCCGTGTCGGTGACTGGGTAGCTACCCCGCGTCACGGAAAACCGGTAGAAATCAATGCACTGTGGTACAATGCGCTGTGCGTGACTGCGGAACTGGCAGAACATTTCAAAGAAGATTCCTCCGTTTACCGCAAGCTTGCCACTCGTGTATCTGCTTCCTTCCGAAAAGAATTCTGGAACGAAAAAGACGGATGTCTCTATGACGTTATTGAAGAAAACGGCAAAGATGCAAGCATCCGCCCCAACCAGATCTATGCCGTCAGCCTTCCACATACCATGCTCACGGCAGAACAGGCTCTGCAGGTGGTAAATACCGTAGAGGAAAAGCTGCTTGCCGGCCCCGGCATACGCTCCCTCTCTCCGGAACACAAAGACTATCACGGGATCTACTGTGGCTCTCTTCCGAAAAGAGATGCCGCTTACCATCAGGGAACCGCATGGGGATTTCTGATGGGTGGCTTTCTGACCGCTTACATGAAAGTCCACCACCACTCTCCGGAAGCAAAAAAACAGGCAATGGCATATCTTGCACCGGTACAGACCCACCTTTTGGAAGAGGGCTGCATTGGTTCTATTTCCGAAATTTTTGACGGTGATGCCCCGCATACCTGCCGTGGTTGCTATGCCCAGGCATGGAGCGTTGGAGAAATTCTGCGCTGCTACACACAGGATATTCAAAAAAATCAAAAATAATGATTTTTTTCTTGACAAGAAGATCTCACTCGGATATAATACTAAATGTTCCGCGTGAGATTTTCAATTAAGAAATCCACTGCAATGCCTAGTTAGCTCAGTTGGTAGAGCAGAGGACTGAAAATCCTCGTGTCTCTGGT
>OFMT01001038.1_pt1 | contig 21833 bp, 22 predicted proteins | sample 1541891 | NCBI WGS metagenome assembly OFMT01 (sample SAMN04209230, study PRJEB22552) | human gut metagenome | biome: gut; material: feces | host: Homo sapiens | place: USA: Oklahoma | reverse complement strand
CTGCCTTTTAAGCAGGGTGTCCGGGGTTCGAATCCCCGACGGGGCACCAAAAAGAGAAGCACCGCAAAGCGGTGCTTCTCTTTTTGGCATCTGGTGGATTCGAAACGAGCTCCGGCGTGTAAGACAGATTAGTTAATCGGATGTAACAGCTTGATTACGGTAATGCCAGTAGTAATTGCCCAACGAATCCATTCGACGATTTGACATTTAATATCGGCTTTCTGTTTTGCCCGAAGAACGGAGTGGCGGGAATAACCGCTGTCTGTCAACGAAACAATTTGAGAAGATTCCGAGATTAGGCAATTTCGCAGCATTATACGCATGTTTTTTCTTATGTATCTGCTGTCGTATTTGCTTTGCTTAGACCTTGTTTCATTTAGAAATGCTGCCAAAGACATCGAACCACCATTTTTAACCAGTGTTTTCAGGATGAAGTATTCAGCGCTCATGGGAAACCTCCTTAAACGTTTGATGCCCCCATGTTAGCACACCCATAGAAGGAGATGCTACCCCCCATCCCCCAATTTTTCTGTTGGAAAAATCGGCGCACCTGTGGTATAATATCCTGACATCATACAGCAAACGAAGATTTGCGGAGGGATCACCATGAAAAACATCATTCTTACCGGCGACCGTCCCACCGGCCGCCTGCATCTGGGCCACTATGTGGGCTCCCTGAAGCGCCGGGTGGAGCTTCAGAATTCCGGCCGCTTCGACGAGATCAACATCCTCATCGCCGACGATCAGGCCCTGACCGACAACGCCGACAACCCCGGCAAGATCCGGGAGAATATCATCAACGTCGTGCTGGACTACCTCTCCGTGGGCATCGACCCCACCAAGTCCACCATCTGCGTGCAGTCCACCCTTCCGGCGCTCCATGCCCTGACCTTTTACTATATGAATCTGGTCACCACGGCACGGCTCTCCCGCAACCCCACGGTGAAGTCCGAGATCCAGATGCGGGGCTTTGCCGACGAGGGCCTGCCGGTGGGCTTTTTCGCCTATCCCGTCTCTCAGGCCGCCGATATCACGGCCTTCCACGCCAACGTGGTGCCTGTGGGCGAGGATCAGCTTCCCATGCTGGAGCAGACCCGTGAGATCGTGGAGAAGTTCAACCGCATCTATGGCGAGACGCTGACCATGCCCACCGCCATGATCCCGGAAAACGAGATGCAGCGCCGTCTGCCGGGCGTAGACGGCAAGGCCAAAATGAGCAAATCCCTTGGCAACTGCATCTACCTGTCCGACAGTGCCGCCGTGGTGAAAAAACAGATCAACGGAAAGATGTTCACCGACCCCCTCCACCTCCAGATCAGTGATCCGGGCCACACCGAGGGCAACGTGGTGTTCACCTATCTGGATGCCTTCTGCACCGACGAGCATTTTGCGGAGTTCCTGCCGGACTACGCCAATCTGGAGGAGATGAAGGCCCACTACCGTCGGGGTGGCCTGGGGGACGGCACCTGCAAGAAATTCCTCTTCAACGTGCTGGAGGAGACGCTGGCCCCCATCCGGGAGGAGCGGGCCAGATGGGCGAAGGACATCGACACGGTGTACGATATCCTCGCCGCCGGCACCGTCAAGGCGGCGGAGACCACCAACGAGACGCTGGCGCAGGTCCGCAAGGCCATGCGGATCGACTACTTCACCGACCGCTCCATCGTGAAGGAGTGGGAGACCCTTCTCCGCAAGGCCAACCAGTGACCCGCAGAAAGGAACGACTTACCCCATGAAAAACAAAAGAGAGTGGGGTCGGGTGCTGAAATTCACCCTGTTCTCCATCTCCGCCGGGGCCATCGAAATGGCCTCCTTTGCCCTGCTCAATGAGCTGCTGCACGGGAGCTACTGGCCCTGCTATCTCATCGCTCTGACCCTCTCGGTGCTGTGGAACTTCACCCTGAACCGAAAGTTCACCTTCCAGAGCGCCAACAACGTCCCACAGGCCATGGCGCTGGTGCTGCTGTACTACTGTGCCTTCACCCCCCTGTCCACCCTGCTGGGCAGCTATCTGGCGGATACCCTCCATTGGAACGAGTATCTGGTGACGTTTTTGAACATGGTGCTGAATCTGGTCACGGAATATGTCTATGACCGGCTGGTGGTGTACCGGGGCGCCGTGGACACCGCCCGCCGTCCGGAGGAACAGCCGGCGGGGGACTGCCAATAGAGCGCCCGTAAGGAGGAGCCTGCCATGGAGTATTTGGGCATCCCGTTTTCCGTAAAAAATGTCCCTTGCCTGCAGCCGGATTTTCTGCCCTTTGCCCCGTGGCGGACGGCCTATCTGTCCCAGGCTCGCCAGCCCTTCCGCATCGCCGTGGAGGGGAGCGGCACCGTGGTGTATGAGACACGCATCCGTGGCGGGAGCCCTGCCGATCTGCGGTATCTGGAGCGCACCGTCAAGCTGCTGCTGTGGAGCGTCGGGGGCTGGCGGGTGACGCTGCAGGGGGACGAGGTCCTGATCTCCCGGTTGCGGGATAGCTTCAGCCCCCACGGCTCCCGTGCCTTTGACGTGGCCATGATGGTGACGGTGTACGGCCGTCCCTTCTGCGTGGAGACGGCGGGGGAGCGCTTCCCGGAGCCCCGCCCGGCGGCCCGCCCCATAGGCGGGCATCTGGAGGGCTGTCGCATCGGCTTTGACGCCGGCGGCTCTGACCGCAAGGTCTCCGCCGTGGTGGATGGCCGCACCGTCTACTCCGAGGAGGTGATCTGGCACCCCAAGACCGCCGCCGACCCCCGGTATCATCAGCGGGAGGTGCTCTGTGCCCTCCGCACGGCGGCGGCCCATCTGCCCCGTGTGGATGCCATCGGCGTCTCCACCGCCGGCATCGTCCGGGGAGACGAGCTGATGGTGTCGGCGCTGCTGGCTGCCGTCCCGCCGGAGCGCCAACAGGAGGGACGTACCCTCTACCGCAGAGCCGCAGCCGCCATGGGGAATGTCCCGCTGGCGGTGGCCAACGACGGCGATGTCACGGCGCTGGCGGGCTATATGAGTCTCGGCACCGGCCCCGTCATGGGCATCGCTATGGGGACCAGTCAGGCGGCGGGCTATGTGGATGCACAGGGCCGTGTCTCCGGCTGGCTCAATGAGCTGGCCTTTGCGCCGGTGGATCTGGCAGAGGCGGCCCCCAGAGACCCGTGGTCCGGTGATACCGGCGTAGGGGGGCAGTACTTTTCACAGGACGCCGTGATCCGGTTGGCCGCTGCCGCAGGAGTTCCCACAGATGCGGCCCTGACCCCGGCTCAACAGCTGCGGCAGGTGCAGGAGCTGGCCCGGCAGGGCCATCCCGCTGCCCGGAGGATCTTCCGGGATATGGGGGTGTGCCTTGCCCATACGCTGGCCCTGTATGCTGAAATTTACCCGCTGCGCCATGTGATGGTGCTGGGCCGTGTGGCCTCCGGTATCGGCGGGGAGTGGATGACGGAGACCTGCCGCCGTGTGCTGGCGGAGGAGTACCCTCAGCTGCCGCTGGAGGTGCTGCTGCCGGACGATCGCTTCCGCCGCATCGGACAGTCCGTGGCCGCCGCCAGTCTTCCGCAGGTGCGCCCGTAACGCTGCCATCCCCGAATCGGCAGATCTTTCCGAACGGTGTGTGCCGGTTGGAACGCCTTGCTCAATGAGGTGTCCTGCCAAATGGTGTACCCTGCCGAGTGGAACACCCTGCCGAGTGGAACACCCTGCCAGATGAGCCGCCTTACCAAATGCGGCACCGTGCCGGGTGAGGTGGCTTGCCAAATGACTTATCCTATAAACCGTGAATTTCCAATTTTTTTGTTCTGCTCCCGTTGCCGGGCGGCAGGCTATCGAATGAAAAAATATCAGAATGACCCTCCGGCTTTTGCCGGAGGGTCATTCCGTTGATCGTTCTTCTTGATGACAGGTGGAGTTACTTCGGGGCCGTAGCGCAGATCGCTCCAGACGGTCCGAAATGCCCCATGATCGGACATCCGGTTTTCCAGTGCCGTTTTTGCCGGGTATTGCAGAAATCTGTACGGATAGCTGTAATGGAACCGGCTATCCAGCACATTTCGGTATTCTGCGTGAGGAATTTCATCGGCGGCATAGACCACATAGCCCCGCCCGTGCTGCGCCGCAGTGGACAGAGAAAATGTCCCGAAAATGTCCCGCTGTCCATAGATGCCCTGATATCCGTAGGGGGAGCTATCCTCCTCCAGAGAGTGGTAGGGCGCCCAGAAGGTCTCCCCGTCCCGATCGTACAGAACCCGGCCGGCGATCTCTCCGGCGGCGCTCCACAGCTCATCTGACTGGTATACCGGCCAGAGCTGTATGGCGGCTGTCCCATGGAAGGGCTGGGCCGTGTTCCAGAGAAAGTGGCGGAAGATCATCCAGCCGGCAGGCTCTCCCGTCAGCTTCCCCCTACCCCGGTTATGCACAGCGGGTTGGAGCCGCTGCTTCGGCAGAAGCCTCCCTCCTGGTCGAACTCCTGAACGCTGACCACCACCTGTATGGCCCCACGACAGGCCTTGATCTCCTCCCGCCGCAGGAGCCGGGAGCCCAGTAGCATCAGCACCAGCCCGATGCCGGGCAAAAGGTAGTTCAGTCCCCAGAGATTCGTCCCCAGGGCGGTCAGGGCCGTGCCTGCCAGCACCCGGCCCATGGCCCGCTTTCACGGAGTGACCGCCGCCGCCACCTTATCCGGCAGGCGCTCCGGTACGCTGGCCTGCAATGCGGCCTCGAAGGCCTTTTCGTTCAGAAAGCCCCAGTCCTCCTTAGGCACCCTCATCACCTCCCGGCAAATTTCCGCAGCTGCCGTTTCAGCCGGTATAGCCGTCCCTCCACCGCCCGCTCCGTAAGCCCCAGCTCCAAGGCGATCTGGGCGGTGGATTGAGTAGTATTTTCGGTAAAACAGAAGCCGCTCACCGGCGGATAGCTGCCCCAGCGCCGCTTGCAGGGCGGTCTGCCGCTCCTGACGCAAAAGCGCTTCCTCCGGCGTCAGCTCCGGGGAGGGGGGATCCTCCGACAGGGCCTCGGCCCCGCCGTGCCGGGAGATCCGCCGGGCGTGATTCGGCGCCGCATGACGGGTGAGGGAGGTCAGCCAGCCATTCCAGCTTCCCCGCTCCTCCTGAAAGGCATCGATTTTCTCCCAGACCCGCATGGTCACCTCGGAAAGACACTCCTCCCGCTCCTGAGGGTCCCGCAGAATGGGAGCGATGACGTATCGCACAGCGGCCCATCGTGTACCAGCAGGGCGTGCAGCCCCTGCTCGTCCTGCTCACGCAGCAAGGCGATGATCTTCCGCTCCTGCATACGGTCTCCCTCCCTTCGCTTCTACTGGATCATACACGGTATCCGGAAAAATCCCACGTTTTTTGCGGCAGCTGTCAAAAAAGGATGAACCACCGAGAACATGGCTCATCCTTTTTCATACATTATTCATCCGTTCTTACGGTAGACTATCCACTCCAGCAGCCGCACGGTGGTGTTGCCCACGTTGACATACTGCCGTTCCGCCTGCCCCGGCAGGGAGAGGCAGTCCCGGCTCTCCAGTCGGAACACTTCGCCGCCGCAGGTGACCTTCACCGTTCCGCTGAGCACCGTCAGGTACACGTGAGAGCCGGGGACGTGGTCCGCCGCCTCATAGACACCGCTGATGAAAATATCCATCTGGCAGCTCTCGCTGCGGCTGTCGGTATCAAAGGGGAACAGGGGATAGCGGATGACTTTGCCGCCGTAGAGGCGCTGCCCGGCCACGTCTACCGCCCGGTACAGAGTGGCGGGAGCCTCCTCACGGTTTTCAATGAGCAGCTCCAGAGGGACGTGGAGTCCGGAGGCGATCTTGCCCAGCACCGCCAGCGTGGGGTTCACGCTGCCACGCTCTACCTGCCCCCACATACTCACAGAGATGCCGGCCAGCTCCGCTGCCCGATCCATACTCAGTCGCTGGGACTTGCGGATGCGGTGAATATTTCCGGCCACAGCCTGATGCAGTTCCATACCGTTTCCTCCAATATTCTGCCTATTTTCTCTATCATATTACTGAAATTGGACAGATTTGTCAATACCTGACGGTGGAATATACAGATGATATTCGGCAGTATCCGCTTGGGAGAAGTCACTCTGCGTGCCGGTGGGGGGTGAGTTTTTCCAGCGGTCTTTTCTTTTTATGCCTCCGGCGGGTAACTTTCTTTCAATGGCGAAAGAAAGTTACCAAAGAACGCCAGCAGAAACCGATGGTTTCTGCACTTCCTTTGTCGTGTGTAAGAGTTGCAACTTAACTCCCGTCGAAACAGGGAATTGACTCAGCAACAGACCCGCTGCCGCTCCTGCTCTGATGAAGGAGCGTGTGGGTCTACCGCCGGGGGATACGGATTCCCACGACCAGTCTGCGGACTGGTCTCGGAATGACAGAATTATCTTATGCGAGAACTCCCAGCGGCCGAACAAGACTTGTGCCTTCTTGACGTGTCATTGCGGAAACCGCCGAAGCGCCGCCTGTGGCGGAAGCAGCAAGGCGGTTTCGAGGAAGTGTCCCGTTTTCCATGCCACAACGTGGCTGGAAACTGGCTGACACGACGGTGAATCTTTCTGCCGCTATTGGCAGAAAGTTACCCGCCGGAGGCACGAAAAGGCTGCTGGCAAAAGTAGGCCGTCGGAGACAAAAGAGGAAAGAACTGCCGGAGAGTAGGGTGCCGATAACATACCATCGATGAACAAGGGCAAGTACGCCTGCCACCGATGGTAACAAAAGGGGAGGAGAACGGCGCAGGCATTCTCCTCCCCTTGATCTATGAAAGCGTTATCTCTTCCAGCGCACACCACCGGGGATGTCCGTGATCTCCACGCCCATGGCCTTCAGATCGTCCCGGATGCGGTCCGCCTCGGTGAAGTCCTTGGCCTTCTTGGCGTCGTAGCGGGCCTGCAGCAGAGCCTCCACCTGAGCGTCCGTCTCGCCGCTCTCGCTGACGATCTGGAACCCGCCGGAGGCCGGAGCGGTCTGCTTCTGCTCTGCCTTTTTCCGGGCGGCATTCTCCAGCAGATCCAGACTCAGCACCCGGTCGAAGTCCGCCAGCACATACCGCTTGGTGGCCCCGTTGGTCTTGGCCTTCAGCACGTCATACAGCACCGTCACCGCCATGGAGGTGTTCAGGTCGTTGTCCATGGCCGTGCGGAACTTCTGCTGCAAAGTCTCTGCCGCCGCCATATCCACCGCACCGTCCTCCTCCGGCAGGGCGGCGATCTTGGCGATGAGCTTGCCATAGGCCACGGCGGCGTTGTCCAGATTCTCCCAGCTGAACACCAGACTCTTGCGGTAGTGGCTCTGGAGGCAGAAGAACCGGTATACCACCGGCGCATAGCCCTTCTCCTCCAGCAGGGACACCGTCAGGAACTCGCCCTTGGACTTGCTCATCTTGCCGCTGCTGGTGTTGAGGTGGGCCACATGGCACCACTGGGGGCACCAGGGGTGGCCCAGATAACTCTCCGACTGGGCGATCTCGTTGGTGTGGTGGGGGAAGGCGTTGTCCACGCCGCCGCAGTGGAGATCCAGATACTCACCGTTGTACTTCATGGAGATGCCGGAGCACTCGATGTGCCAGCCGGGGTAGCCCACGCCCCACGGGGAATCCCACTTCAGGGCCTGATCCTCGAACTTGGACTTGGTGAACCACAGCACAAAGTCGTTCTTGTTGCGCTTGTTCACGTCTTCCACCACGCCCTCCCGGACGCCTACGGCCAGATCCTCCTCGTTGTGGTCGTTGAACACGTAGTACCGCTCCAGCTTGCTGGTGTCGAAGTACACGTTGCCGCCGGCCACATAGGCGTAGCCCTTCTCCAGCAGGCGAGAGATGATGCGGATGTAGTCATCAATGAGCCCCGTGGCGGGCTGCACCACGTCGGGGCGCTTGATGTTCAGCTTGCGGCAGTCCTCGAAGAAGGCGTCGGTGTAGAACTGGGCGATCTCCATGACGGTCTTGTGCTCCCGGCGGGCGCCCTTGAGCATCTTGTCCTCGCCCTCGTCAGCATCGGAGGTCAGGTGGCCTACGTCGGTGATGTTCATGACCCGGTTCACATCGTAGCCCACATAGCGCAGGTACTTCTCCAGCACATCCTCCATGATGTAGCTGCGGAGGTTGCCGATGTGGGCAAAGTGATACACCGTGGGGCCGCAGGTATACATCTCCACGTGGCCCGGCGTGTGGGTCCGGAACTCCTCCTTCTTATGGGTGACAGAATTATACAGATACATAGTCAGGCTCCTTTTGGCTGCAAATTTTAGCTGCAAAATTCGGAAAGCTCCGCGCAGAACAGAAAACGCCTCCCATGCCCGCAGGCATGAGAGGCGAAGCGGCTGCTCCACGGTTCCACTCTCGTTTATCGCTCTATGGCCGGTGACGGCGGCCTGCCGGAGGGCGTCTGCATCCCCCGCACTCCCGGACGCACTTTCGGCCCTTGCTCCGCAGGACGGCTTGCAGCCGGTGGCCATCCCTCTCTGCCCGGAGCGCCGGGCGTACTCTTTCCGATCAACGTGCTATGTTACGATGCTTATGGTATCAGGATTTCCCGCCGGTGTCAAGTACGGCTTTTCCCGGCGGGGTACGGTTGACGCTGATCCGTCAGGCCCAGCAGATAGTCCGTGCTCACCTGATAGAGCTTGGCCAGCCGGATCAGAACATCGGTGGGGATATCCCGTTTCCCCGATTCATAATAGGAGTAGCACACTTGCGTGCATTGCAGATAGGCCGCCAGATCCTTCTGAAGCAGATCGGCGTCCTCCCGCAGGTCCCGGATCCTTCGATACATATTGCACCTCGCTTATGGGAGATACAAAGAAGTATATGTAAAACATTTTGTTTTATTGACAAAAATAACAAAATGTTATATAATGGCGACAACATGAGAAAGGAGAGACTCTATGAAAAGACTATTTGCAGCGCTTTTATCGCTGGTGCTGGCCCTCTTGCTGATGGGCTGCAGCAGCGCCCCGGCCAACGATCCCACACCGGGGCAGGCGGACGCTCCCGTGGAGGACAAGACCGACCCGCCTGCCGGGGAGCAGAGCAATGACAGCACCGGGGGCAAAGAGGACACCAATGCCGACGATACTGGCCGTGATGCACAGAATACCGGCGAGGGGCAAGTGGGCGATTACGGCGTGAAGATCACCGGAGTCCGCTTGGGCAAGGACTACGACGGGGCAGATGCCATCATTCTGGACTATGATTTCACCAACAACTCCGACGAGACCACGTCTGCCATGGAGAGCCTGTATTTTCAGCTGTTTCAGGACGGCGTTGAACTGGATTTCACCATCATAACGGGGGACGATAACTATGATTCAGACAGTTATATGAAGGATATCCGGCCCGGTGTGACCCTGTCGTGCCAGTGTGCATATGTGCTGGGCAACACCACCTCGCCGGTGGAGGTGGAGGTCAAGTCCATATCCGATTCTTTCAAGAGTAAGGTGCTCTACAATGTGGATCTGAGCGCACTGTCCTGACCTGTTTACAAAAGAACCAGAGGGGACGCAGCAACAGCTGCGTCCCCTCTGGTTTTTTGGATGAAACGGTTGGTGTTCCCGATTACTTCTTCTCCTGAAACACGTCCCAGTTTTTGGCGAAGTACTCCACGCCGGAGTAGACGGTGGTCGCCAGAATGACACCCTGGCACACCAGATTCAGCCAGTGGGGGATGCCGAAGAGCATCAGGCAGATGCACACCATGGTGCTGGCGGTCTTGACCTTGCCGGACCAGCCTGCGGCGATGACCCGGCCCTTCTCCACGGCAATGAGCCGCATCCCGGACACGGCGAATTCCCGCAGCAGCACCACAGCCAGTATCCAGCCCACCATGTCGCCGGTCTCCACGAACCAGCACAGCGCCGCCATTACCAGACACTTATCCGCCAGCGGATCGGCAAACTTGCCAAAGTCCGACACCTGATTATAGTGTCGGGCCACATACCCGTCCAGCAGGTCCGTCAGGCAGGCCAGAATGTACACCCCCAGCGCCACATAGCGGCTGCCGGGGAAGCCCCAGTATACGATCACAAGAAACAGCGGGATCATAAACACCCGTGCAAGGGTCAGCTTGTTGGCAGTGTTCATAGGCATAGCTTTATTCCTCCTCAGAAAGTTCCTCCACCGCTTCGCCGGTGAGGTCGCCGTCCATGGCGCCGGTGATACGCACCATGACAAAGTCTCCGGGCTCCACATCCCGCTCCGCCGTAAAGAAGATGCACCCGTCGATGCCGGGGCTCTCGGCGTAGCTGCGGCCCACATAGCTCATGGCCTGAACGTCATAGCCGTCGCACAGCACCTCCACGGTGTCGCCCATGCGGCTGTCGTTGAACTCGTCCATGACCTGTGTTTGAATCTCCATTACCAGCTCCGCCCGGCGCTGGGCCTCCTCGGTGTCCACCCGGTTCAGCATTCTGGCCGCCGGAGTTCCCTCTTCCGGAGAGTAGGGGAAGGCCCCCACCCGCTGGAGCTTCTGCTCGCCCAAAAAGTCGCACAGCTCCTCGAAGGCCGCCTCGTCCTCATAGGGCAGTCCCGTGATGAGGCTGGTCCGCAGCACCACGCCGGGGATGCGCTCCCGCACCCGGCGGAACAGCTCCTCCAGCCCGGCCTTGGTCTCCCGGCGGCGCATGGCCTTGAGAACGGTGTCGTTGCAGTGCTGGATAGGGATATCCAGATAGTTGCAGATCTTTGCCTCCCCGGCGATGGTGTCAATGAGCTCGTCGGAGAGATTGTCGGGGTAGAGATAGTGGAGCCGCACCCAGTGGAAGGGAAGCCTGCACAGCTCCCGCAGCAGCTCCGGAAGCCGCCGCTCTCCGTACAGATCCACGCCGTAGCGGGTGATATCCTGAGCGATGACGATGCACTCCTGCACCCCGTCCTCCGCCAGCGCACGGGCCTCCTCCAGAATGTCCTCCATCCGGCGGCTGCGGTAGTTTCCCCGCAGGGAGGGGATCACGCAGTAGGCGCAGCGGTTGCTGCACCCCTCAGCAATGCGGAGATAGGCGTACTGCCGGGGGGTGGACAACACACGGGGCAGCTCCTCCACGGGGCCGTTGATGTCGGCAAAATGGCGGCACTCCTGACCGTTCACCACCTGCTCCAGCGCCGTGACGATGTCACCGAAGCAGCCGGTTCCCATGATGCCGTCGATCTCCGGCAACTCCTCCAGAATGTCCGCCTGATACCGCTGGCTGAGACAGCCCGTTACCAGAATTTTGCCCACCTCACCGGCGGCCTTCAGCTCCGCCGCCGCCAGAATGGTATCGATGGCCTCGCTCTTGGCGCTGTCGATGAAGCCGCAGGTGTTGATGACCACCACGTCGCTGCCGGAGCAATCCTCCTGCACGGTATGTCCGGCCTGCAGGCACAGGGCCATCATCTGCTCGGTGTTCACCCGGTTTTTGTCGCAGCCCAGGGATATAAATGATACATTCATGCTGTGTTTCCTCTGATGTTTGGTATGTGGATTTGTGATCTTGCAAAGGAGCATTCAAGGAGATGCTCTCTGGATAGACGATAAAAATGTGATCTGCTCCCGCCGGAGGCAATAAGAAGAATGATCGGCAAAAATATGCCGCCGGAGATGGTTTTGCATAGGAGCAATTTACCTTTGGGAAGGGATCCTCCCTATTCCTCCGCCATTTCCTCGCCCAGACGGTTCAGCACCGGACGGATCTCCTGCCAGGAAAAGCCCCGCCGCTGGAGAGCGGCAGCCAGCTTGCGCTGCGTCTCTCGATCAAGGGGCCTCCCTTTACACTTGCTGCGGATAAAGCGCTCGATGGCCTCCTCGCCCTCCGGCAGCAGGGCCAGCGCATCGTCCCACAGCTCCTGCGGGATGCCCCGGCGCTGCAGCTCCTGCCGCACCCGGCCGGGGCCGTAGCCCATGGCGGCATAGTGCCGGGCGATGGCGGCGGCGTAGGCCGACTCGTCCACGGCCCCCAACTCCTCCAGCCACTGGGCTGTATCCTCCGCCAGCTCCCGATCGCCGCCCTTACGGGTCAGGTGCTCCATCACCTGCTTTTTCGACAGCATTCGGCTGCCGGTGAGTCGGGCGCCACGGGCCTTCATCTCCGACCGCTTGGCGGACTGCTCCACCTGCGCCAACAGCTGCTCCGGCAGCTCCAGACCGGGCCGCAGCCCGAAGACCAGCAGCTCCTGCTCCGTTACCCGCAGCAGGTCGCCCCCCTCCAGGAATACCAGTACCCGGTCCTTCCTGCGGCGGGAGGGCTCGATGCGATCAATCCGCATCGTCGAAGTCGTCGGCGGATACATCCACCGCACGGCCTGCGGCCCGTGCCGCCACCTTGGACTGATTGCTCATCAGCTTGTGGAAGTCACGGCGGATGTTGGCCTCCAGTGCGTCGGCCTCGTCGGGATGATCCCGCAGATATTGCTTGGCGGCATCACGGCCCTGCCCCAAGCGCACCTCGCCCATGTTGAACCAGGAGCCGCTCTTCTGTACCAGATCCAGCTTCACGCCCAGATCCAGCATCTCGCCCAGCTTGCTGATGCCCTCGCCATACATGATATCGAACTCCGCCTCCCGGAAGGGGGGCGCCACCTTGTTCTTGACCACCTTGGCGCGGGTGCGGTTGCCGATCATCTCGCCGCCGGACTTCAGCGTCTCGATGCGGCGCACGTCGATGCGGACGGAGGCGTAGAACTTCAGCGCCCGACCGCCGGTGGTGACCTCCGGGTTACCGTACATGACGCCCACCTTTTCCCGCAGCTGGTTGATGAAGATGACCACGGTATTGGTCTTGGCGATGATGCCCGTCAGCTTCCGCAGCGCCTGACTCATGAGCCGGGCATGGAGCCCCACGAAGCTGTCGCCCATCTCTCCCTCGATCTCGGCACGGGGGACCAGAGCGGCCACGGAGTCCACCACCACCACGTCGATGGCCCCGGAGCGCACCAGCGCCTCGGTGATCTCCAGCGCCTGCTCACCGGTGTCCGGCTGGGAGATGAGCATATCCTCGATCTTCACCCCCAGCGCACGGGCATAGGTGGGATCCAGAGCGTGCTCGGCATCCACGAAGGCCACCTCGCCGCCCATTTTCTGGGCCTGCGCCAGAACGTGCAGAGCCAGCGTGGTCTTACCGGAGGACTCAGGCCCATAGATCTCGATGATGCGGCCACGGGGTACGCCGCCGATGCCCAGCGCCAGATCCAGCGCCAGAGAGCCGGTGGGGATGGCCTCCACATTGGGCTGCACATTGTCGCCATAGCGCATGATAGAGCCCTTGCCGTAGGTTTTTTCGATTTGCTGCATGGCGGTCTCCAGCGCCTTTTTCTTGTCGGAGACCACGGGAGCAGCTATAGAGCTGTCTTTCTTCGCTGCCATGTTTCTTCCTCCTGTATCAATGAAAATTTTCGTGGTAAATGGGCAGAGGCCCATCGATTTACAAAGTCGTTTCGCCGGTCATCAGGCGTCGGCATAGACCTCCCGATAGCGCAGGCCCGTCACCACACGGGGGATGCCCGCCGGATCCGGCAGGATCTCCAGCTCACCGAAGCCCTCGCCTCGCATGAGCCGCAGGACGTCGTCGGCCTGCCCGATGCCCACCTCGAAGGCCAGGCGGCTCCCGGTGTGCAGCACGTCCCGCCAGCGGCGGCAGACGCTGCGGTAGAAGTCCAGCCCGTCGGTCCCACCGTCCAGCGCCAGATGGGGCTCATAGTCCCGGACGGAGACGTCCAGTCCGGCGATGTCCCCGGAGGGAATGTAGGGGGGATTGCACACCAGACAGTCAAAATCCCCCAGCCGGGGAGGCGGATCGGACAGAGCGTCCATCTTTAAGGACACCACCTGTCCGCTGAGACTGTTGCGGCGGATATTCTGGCGGCAGATCCGCAAGGCCCCCTCGTCCAGCTCCCCCAGCACCACCCGTGCGCCGGGGACCTGACTGGCGATGGCCAGACCGATGCAGCCGGAGCCGGCGCACAGATCCAGCACCCGGCACTCCGGCAGGGGCCGCAGCCACGCTACCACGTGATCCACCAGCGTCTCCGTGTCCGGACGGGGGATCAGCACGCTTTCGGAGATGTCCAGCGGCAGCCCGTAAAACTCCCACTCCCCGATGAGGTAGGCCACCGGCTCCCCCGCCAGATGGCGGCACACCAGATCCCTCGCCCGCTCCTCGATGGCCGGGGGGACATACAGCTGCCCATCCCGCACCAGCTGGCTGCGGGTCTTGCCGGAGGCGAAGCACATCAGCTCACGGGCCTCCAGCGTGGCGGCCTCGATGCCTGCCCGGCGGAGAGTCTGCCGGATATCCATATACAAATTGTTGTAAGTAGTCGCCATAATACGCTCCGTTGTCATATTTTGAGCTTTTCAGGGGAGAGCGGCCGGGAATTTCTCACCAGCGGTCCTTGTCCTTCTCCTCCGGCAGCACCAGCTTCAAGGCCTCAATGGCCACCTCCAGCATGGAGTCGTCCGGCTCGTTGACGGTGAAATTCTGGAGCCACATACCGGGAGCGGACAGCACCCGTGTGAGGGCATTGTCATGCCGCCCCACCAGCCGGTTGAATTCATAGGTGATGCCCACCACCGGGATCAGCAGCAGCAGATGCATCCCGATACGGACCCAGATGTTCTGCCAGTTGACGTAGCTGAAAACGATGCTGCTGCACAGGATGGACACGATGATGACCACAAAGAGGAAGCTGGTGCCGCAGCGGGGATGATGCTTGGGCTGGATGCGGGCGTTTTCCACCGTCAGGGGCAGGCCCGCTTCATAGCAGAAAATGGTCTTGTGTTCGGCACCGTGGTAGCAGAATACCCGGCGCACATCCTTCTGCTTGGAGCAGAGGATCAGATAGGCCAGAAAGATGGCCACCTTGATGACGCCCTCAATGAGATTGTGGAGGGCGGCGTTCTGAGCGCGGAACAGCCCGGCCACGAAGGTGGGCAGCAGCATGAACAGCGCCAGCGTCATGCCCAGAGACAGCAGCACCGACACCCATACCAGCACGTTTTGGAGCTTTTCTGCCGGAACGTGCTTTTCCAGCCACAGGTCCAGCTTGGAGGGCTGGGCGGCCTCGTCGTCGGGGAAGTAGTCCGCCGAGAACATCAGGGCCTTGACGCCCCGGATCATGGAGTCCAGAAAGGTCACGGCCCCCCGCAGAATGGGAAGGCCCAGAATGGGGTATTTGTCCTTGATAAGTGTCAGCTCCTCCACCTTGGTCACAAGGCCCTCCGGGGAGCGCACCACAATGGCCTGCTTTTCCGGGCCACGCATGAGGATGCCCTCAATGAGAGCCTGTCCGCCGATGGAGGTGCGGAATGTACCGGGTTTGTGTTCCATAGACGATGTAAGTTCCTTTCCGTAAGTATAGCACTTGCTCGAATGAAATGCAACAACTGTTCTATTTCTATCGATGCTCCGTGTGGGGCGGAATGGGCAGGGTAATGGTCACCAGAGCGCCGCCGCCGTCGGCGTTGCCGATCTCGAAGGTGCCGCCGTGGCGGGTGATGATCTCATCGCACACCGCCAGACCGATGCCGCTGCCACGGGCCTTGGAGGAGCCCTTGTAGAATTTCTGCTTCACATAGGGCAGCTCCGCCGGGGGGATGCCGGGCCCGAAGTCCCGGATGCGGATGACATAGTTGTCCGCCTCCCGCCGCAGAGAGGCGATGATGCGCTTGCCGGAGCCGCCGTGCTTGGCGGCGTTGTCCAGTACGTTGCACAGCACCTGCTTCAGCCGTTCCGGATCGCCGGGGATAGGATCGGTGTACAGTTCGCCGTCGTCGTCATACTCCAGACGGATGCCGTCCTGTCGGAACAGCTCCTGATAGGTGTAAACGGCGTCCTCAAACTCCGTCTGCAGGTCCACGTCCTCGATGCGGAGGGTAAAACGACCGTCCTGCATCTTGGAGAACTCCAGCAGCTCCTCCACCATGTTGGTGAGTCGGCGGGATTCCTTGAGGATAATGTGCAGACCCCGGCGCAGCTGAGCGGGATCGTCGTCCTCCAGCAGTGTCTCGCTCCAACCATTGATGGCCGTCAGGGGGGTGCGGAGCTCGTGGGACACGGAGGAGATGAACTCTGTCTGGATCTTCTCACTCTGGCTGATTTTCAGGGACATATCGTTGATGTTGTCCACCAGCTCCCCCATCTCATCGGTGTAGGGGTTGGGCAGCTGGATGCCGTAGCTGCCGCTGGAGATGCGCTTGGCGGCGTCCGTCACCTCAGCCACCGGGGCCACCACGCTGTTGATGAACAGCAGACTGGAGATCAGCACCAGACAGATGACCCCGGCGATGATGGCGCTGATGATGAGGATGGTCAGAAGGATCTGATGGTCGATCTGCCGGGTGGCGGTGACATAGCGCATAAGGGCCACCGTGGAGCCGTTGAACTTCAGGGGTGTAGTGACGGCCATCACCGACTCGCCGGTGACGGGGTCCTTGCCGCTGAATACCTCGATGCTGCCGCTCTCCAGCGCCCGTGCGATCTCCGGGGTCTGGGGAGCCGTGCCTGCGGCCACGCCCTGAGTGGAGTTATCCACCCGGCCGTAGAGATTCAGGAATTGCAGCTCGATGCGGGTGCTGTCGAAGCTGGCGGCGTACAGCGAGGCGTTGCGGTAGTACTCGCTGTAGCTGCTCATGCTGTAGGAGTTGAAGTAGTCGGCGCCGGCCTTGGCCTTGGCCTCCAGCGTGGAGCGGGCGGAGCCGTAGTAGTTGTTGGCCACGGTGGCCGAGGCCAGAATGGCCGCCAGCACCAGTATCAGGATCACAGGCCCCACACTGTTGAGGATCCAGCGCTTGCGCAGACCCTGTATCCGCAGACGCTCCTTCATGGACCGTCACCTCCTTGCTGCGGGGCCATCAGGCGTCCCACTTGTAGCCGTAGCCCCATACGGTGCTGATGAAGGTGGGGTTGGTGGCGTTGTCCTCGATCTTCAGCCGCAGACGGCGGATGTTCACGTCCACGATCTTCAGCTCACCGAAATAATCCCGGCCCCACACCAGATCCAAAATCTCCTCACGGGACAGGGCCTTGCCGGGATTCTCCATGAACATCCGCATGATGGAGTACTCCACCTGCGTCAGCTTCACGGGCTTGCCGTTCTTTTCCAGCGTGCGGTTGCGGGTGTTCAGCAGGAAGGGGGGCTGGCTGATCTCGCCGGAGTGCTCCTCCATGCTGCCGCCGCTGCGGCGCATGAGGGCGTCCACCCGTGCCGTCAGCTCGGCGGGGGAGAAGGGCTTAGTGACGTAGTCGTCGGCTCCGGTCATCAGGCCCGTGACCTTGTCCATCTCCTGTGAGCGGGCGGTGAGCATGATGATGCCGATGCGGGAGTTGGTGGCCCGGATGCGGCGGCATACCTCGAAGCCGTCGATGCCGGGGAGCATCACATCCAGCAGCGCCACACGGATATCGCTGTGCTGCTGCAGCATCTCCAGCGCCTCCTCGCCGGTGCCTGCCTCGATGACCTCATAACCGGCACGGCGCAGATTGATGACGATAAAGCTGCGGATGCTGGATTCATCCTCCAGAACCAGAACTTTTTTCATAAGCTACTCCTTCTATGTCGTTAGTTGGCGTCCCAAGAGTGGACGATCAGGTTGAAATTCTGACGCAGAGTCTCCTCATCCAGCGAATAGGTCTCACTGAGGGTCTCGGCGGCGTAAATGGTGCCGGTGCGGCGCTTGAGCACCACCCGATTGCCCCGGAGGGCCCGCCGTTCCCGGTTTTCGCCGGTGAGGGCGCAGATACTCAGGGCCTTCTCCCCCTGCACCGACAGCGTTACCTGCGTCTCACCGATACCGGCGTCCGAGGCGAGAGCGGTGACCTCGCCCGTCCAATCCTCCGGCAGGATAAAGTACCAGCCGCCGGACAGGCAGTGATAGGTGCGCTCCACGGTGGCAAGGCCGTCGGGCCGGTACTGCTCCCAAAAGACCATGCCGTCGGCCTGCTTGGTGTCGGAGACAGAGCTGTCGGGCCGGGGAAGCTCCGTGATGCCGTCGCCGTTGATGTCCTGCGGCGTCAGCTGACGATAGGGAGCCGTGGCGGTGGAGAGCCCCGTGCTGCGGTCCAGCGCAGCGTTGACGAGCCCGGCGTCCTCCTGCCAGACGAGGATATCCGTCACGGCGATGCCCTGGCTGTTGATGCCGGTGATGAACACCGCCGGGGTGTCCTGATCCAGCTTGCCGGTGATCACACTGCCCTGATTCAGCTCCGCCATGGTGCTGGACAGGGTGCAGCGGTGGGAGACGGACAGCGACCCATCCTGCCAGCTGCAAAACTCCGCCACCGGCTGGTTGTCGATGTTGGTTCGCAGCAGCAGAAGGCTGGGGATGCCGTCGCCGTTGAGCTCCTGAAAGGACAGGCGGGTGTAGTTGCTCTGCATCAGCTGCACCGGGCCGGGCCGCATATCGTAGACGGTGACGGTCTGGACGTCGGCGCTGATCTTCCATCCCACGATCAACTCCTTCCGACCGTCGCCGGTGAGATCCTCATAGTAGATGGAGTCGATGGCGGTGCCGCTGCTCTCGATGATGGAGGCCAGCTCATAGCTGTCCTCACGGGAGTGGAACACGTAAATTTTCAGGGGCTTTTCACCGTTGCTGAGGCGGAAAAAGGCCAGCGCCTCGTCCCGCCCGTCACCGTCGATGTCCACCATCTGGAGGGACTGGATGTTCCGCCCGGAGGTGGGAGCCATGTATTCGTAGCCCTCCGACAGCAGCTGATCCAGCTGGCGGGAGAGGGTGGTGTATTCCGTGGGCAGGCGGGGCAGGGTGAACAGCTCCTCCATGGTACTGTCCATCCGGCATCCGGCCAGCAGCAGGCAGGCCAGCAGCAACAGCCCCAACAGGGCCGGGCGTTTCAGATGTCGCATAGGTCCCCTCCTTATCAAACGACAATCATACTCTTATATCATAGCACAGTTCCCGTGAAAAGGGTAGTTTTTTTTGTTTTATCCGGGGAAAACTTCAAAAAGGCCGTTGACAACCGCCGCCGGGGGTGCTATATTCTGGGGTATAAAAAAGGCATAGACGAGGAAGCTGTCCGCAGAAGGTCACAGAGAGGATCCCCCCGTGGTGCAAGGGATCTGACGGGAAGCGGAACGGTACCCCCTCCGAGCCGCTCGCCGAACGGAAACCAGTAGGCCGGGCCGGGTTCTCCCGTTACAGAGATCACGAGCGACGGAAAAATTTCCGTAAGCAGGGTGGAACCGTGGAGTAAAGCTATTTTACCTCACCCCTGAACCGTATCAGGGGCGGGGTTTTTTTGTTGCCCGACCCGACCAAGTAAGGAGGAAGCTATCATGAGCGAAGAAAACAAGTACACGTTTGAAAACGAGGAGTATCGCAAGACCTATTGGCACACCTGCTCCCACGTGCTGGCTCAGGCCGTCAAGCGCCTGTGGCCGGAGGTGAAGCTGGCCATCGGCCCGTCCATCGACGGCGGTTTTTACTACGATCTGGACGCACCCTTTGCCTTCACACAGGAGGATCTGGCCCAGATCGAGGCGGAGATGCGGAAGATCTGCAAGGAGAAGCTGAAGCTGGAGCGCTTCGAGCTGCCCCGTGAGGAGGCATTGAAGTTCATGGAGGAGCGGGAGGAGCCCTACAAGGTGGAGCTCATCAACGACCTGCCCGCCGATGCCCACATCTCCTTTTATAAGCAGGGCGAGTTCACCGATCTGTGTGCCGGCCCCCATCTGGATTCCACCGGCCGCATCAAGGGCAACGGCATCAAGCTGACGGCCTGCAACGCCGCCTATTGGAGGGGCGACAGCAGCCGCCAGACCCTCCAGCGCATCTACGGCGTGGCCTTCCCCAAGAAGGAGGAACTGGACGCCTACCTGAAGGAGCGGGAGGAGGCTCTGAAGCGGGATCACAACAAGCTGGGCCGTGAGCTGGAGTACTTCACCACCGTGGACTGCATCGGTCAGGGTCTGCCCATCCTGCTGCCCAAGGGCGCACGGGTCATCCAGCAGCTGCAGCGCTGGGTGGAGGACACCGAGGAGAAGGCCGGCTACCTGCTGACCAAGACCCCTCTGATGGCCAAGCGGGACCTGTATAAAATCTCCGGCCACTGGGATCACTATCTGGACGGTATGTTCGTGCTGGGCGACCCCTATGACGAGACGAAGGAGTGCTTTGCCCTGCGGCCCATGACCTGCCCCTTCCAGTATCAGGTGTATCTGAACCGCCAGCGCTCCTACCGTGACCTGCCCATGCGGCTGGGCGAGACGTCCACCCTGTTCCGCAACGAGGATTCCGGCGAGATGCACGGCCTGATCCGTGTGCGCCAGTTCACCATCTCCGAGGGCCATCTGGTGCTGCGTCCCGATCAGCTGGAGGAGGAGTTCAAGGGCTGCTTGGCACTGGCCAAGTACTGCCTCGGCACCGTGGGCCTGCTGGATAAGTGTACCTTCCGGTTCTCCCAGTGGGATCCCGCCAACCCCAACAACAAGTACGAGGGTACGGCGGAGCAGTGGGATCACGCCCAGAGCACCATGGAGAAGATTTTGAAGGATCTGGACGTTCACTACTCCATCGGCATCGACGAGGCCGCCTTCTATGGCCCCAAGCTGGATATCCAGTATAAGAACGTGTACGGCAAGGAGGATACGCTGGTCACCATCCAGATCGATATGCTGCTGGCCGAGCGCTTCGGGATGTACTACATCGACGAAAACGGCAACAAGGCCCTGCCGTATATCATCCACCGTACCTCTCTGGGCTGCTACGAGCGGACGCTGGCCTACCTCATCGAGGAGTACGCCGGTGCGCTGCCCACCTGGATGATGCCGGAGCAGGTGCGCCTGCTGCCCATCACCGACCGGGCCGCCGACTACTGCGCCCAGCAGGCCCAGCAGCTGCGGCGCGAGGGCTTCCGGGTGGAGGTGGACAGCCGCAACGAGAAGATCGGCAAGAAGATCCGTGAGGCCACACTGGAGAAGATCCCCTATATGCTGGTGGTGGGCGACCGGGATATGGAGGCGGGTACCGTCTCCGTCCGTACCCGTACCGGCGAGGATCTGGGTGCCATGACCGTGGCGGGCTTCACCGCCATGCTCCACGAGGTGGTGGATCAGAAGCTGAAGAAGTAAGCCCCATCCGGGAATTTAGCGAAATGTGATAAAAAGAGCGGCGCACCAGTGTGAAGTGCCCCCAAAAAAGTTAGACAAAATAAGAATTAAGCGATCTGAACGGTCTGAATCCTGTACTGCACAGGGCTCAGGCCGTTTAGTTTTCATTTGATTCTGTGGTTATTGTATTACGCAAAGGAAAGTTCGCAGGTAACGGCATCGTTCATCTGCGACAAATCTCTCCATTCGCATGACCTCCCGTTCCTTTCTGTAATCACAGCAGCAGGAGGAATAGCGGAAATCGAATGTGCGGATAGTAAAAAGCGCCGTCCCGGAATCACTTCCAAGACGGCGCTTTTCTGCTGCGGATCAGAGCGAACACTTTACAGCGAAACCGCCGCTGAAGAAATAGGTGTTCGTCCAATCCCTGTTTGATGGAGCAGGGGCCTCCAAGGATGAACACCCCTCTGATGCTCCGGTTTCGCCTTCAAAGGCCATTTCGATCGTATAGGTGCTTGCTTGCCAGAGGCGATGCAATGGTGCGCAGAATGTGCCGGCTGACGATGTTTTTTCTTCATCATAGACACTTTCTGAAAATCTTGGGTCAGCCCTTATCAGCGGACAGTGCCTTGTCGATTTGGGCTTGCAGTGCCTCCGCCTGATTCTTTTCCGTAATAGCACCTACGATGGGGTCGCCCACGATATTGCCGTTGCGGTCGACCACATAGGTGGTGGGATAAGCAAAGATGTTGGCAGTAAACTTTCCCGCCTCACCATCTGAGTCAAAATACACATTCTGATAGGTGGCG
>OFMT01001036.1_pt1 | contig 21866 bp, 17 predicted proteins | sample 1541891 | NCBI WGS metagenome assembly OFMT01 (sample SAMN04209230, study PRJEB22552) | human gut metagenome | biome: gut; material: feces | host: Homo sapiens | place: USA: Oklahoma | reverse complement strand
TTGACCCGGCCCAGCCGGTGCGGTTTTCCACCTACGGCGTGCCCATGATCATCGGGGAGATCCGGCGCTTCCTGCGGGACAACAACGCCCTGCGGGTCAGCCGCAGCCTGCGCGATGCCGCCTACAAGGCCATGCAGGCCCGGGAGGCGCTGGAAAAGCAGCTGGGCCGGGAGCCCACCGTGGACGAGGTAGCCCGGCAGGCAGGACTTTCCCGCCGGGAGGTGAACGCGGCGCTGGAATCAGTGGTGGAGCCCATCAGCCTGGAAGAGCCCCTTTACACCGATGGCGGCGATGCCATGTATGTCATCGATCAGGTGCGCGACCCGGACAGCGAGGACAGCTGGATCAGTGGGTTGGAGTTCCGGCAGACCGTGGCCGGGCTGACCCCGCGCGAAAAGCGGATCATGGAGCTGCGCTACCTCAAGGGCGAGACCCAGATGGAGGTGGCGCGGGAGATCGGCATCAGCCAGGCGCAGGTCTCCCGGCTGGAAAAGGCCGCGCTGGAGCAGTTCCGGCACAAATAAACAGGAGAGCGGCACAGGCCTCCCTGCACCGCTCTCCTACTTTTTGTATTTGCGTCTGGTCGCCGCCCCGCCCCGCAGATGGCGCTCGGCCTTGTTGCGGGCCAGCACGGCCTGCACCCGGGCAAACAGGGCTGCATCCACAGCCCGCAGGCGGGTGGATACGTCCTTGTGCACCGTTGATTTACTGCACCCGAATGCCCGGGCGGCTGCCCGCACCGTGGCACTGTGCTCTGCAATGTACTCTCCCAGCAGCGCCGCCCGCTGCTCCGGCTCCACGTTCATCCGGTCACGCCTCCCCTGTTTGCGGTCTCCCTAAAAAATATGAGCCAGCGGCCGCCAATATGCCCGCCGGGGCTTGACATTTGGGCGCTGGCCGCTATACTGGGAGCTGGACATAAAAACAGGGGCGCTGAAAAGCTGAGATCCGCACCTGAGCGGAGTACCCTCGAACCTGATCCGGGTAATGCCGGCGTAGGTAGTTTGCGGAAAGGTCCACCCTCTTCACAAACGAAGCCCATGCGCCTGCCTTTTTGTGCGGGTGCATTTGTTTTTGTGTACTATTATCTGAGAAGAGGAATCTCCCATGTCAAAAACCTATTCCAAGACCCGCATTCTTGTGGAGTGCGCCCTGATGATCGCCATTGGCACCGTGCTGAGCAACATCAAGTTCTTCACCCTGCCCAACGGCGGCAGCGTTACCCTGCTGAGCATGCTGCCCTTTGTGCTGGTCTCTTTCCGCCACGGCGTGAAGTGGGGCCTGTTCACCGGCTTTGTCAACGGCTGCCTGCAGATGCTGCTGGGCTTCTGGGCACCCCCGACCCCGACCTTCCTGTATTTCCTGGGTGAAGTCCTGCTGGACTACCTGGTGGCCTTTATGGCGCTGGGCACTGCCGAGTTCTTTGCCCGCCCCTTCAAGAACCGGATGGTCGGCGTGGCCGTGGGCACCTTTATGGCAGGCTTCCTGCGTTTTATGTGCAGCTTCCTGTCCGGTGTGCTGGTCTGGGGCAACCTGAACGAAGGCCTGTCCGCCTGGACTTACAGCCTGGTGTACAACGGCAGCTACATGCTGCCCGAGACCCTGCTGACCATGGTGGCCGCCGTTCTGCTCTGCCGTGTGGCTCCGCAGATCTTTGACCGCCAGCACGCAAAGGCCTAACCCATCCTCACTTTGTTCCGCGCCCTGCCCGGCTCTGTGCCCGGCAGGGCTTTTTTGTTTTTGCAAACTTTTTCAAATTGGGTGTTGACAACCGCCCGCCCGGCTGGTATAATAACTCACGTCGCAAGACACCAACCGAATATGTGGGGGATTAGCTCAGCTGGGAGAGCGCTTGCATGGCATGCAAGAGGTCAGCGGTTCGATCCCGCTATTCTCCACCAAAAAACCACTGCACAATGTTCGTGCAGTGGTTTTCTTTTTGTTTTCTCCCTCATGTGAACAACACCCCCACCTGCGCAGGTGGGGGTGTTGTTGGTTTTTATTTATTGGGAAGTTCCTTACCGAACCTAGGAAAAGATCAGACGAACGGGTTATAGAACCGCCCGAAGCGGAGGGTCACGGTCAGGCTGAGCAGCAGTAGCGCAGCGCCCAGCCCCAGCGCGATGAAATCGCGGCGGACGAAGGGGCGCTGGGTGTACCATGTGCGCTTGCTCTTTTTGCCAAAGCCCCGCAGCTCCATGGCGTTGGAGATGGTGTCGATGCGGTTCAGGCTGGTCAGGATCAGGGGCAGCAGGATGTTTACGGAATTTTTGAGCCGTTTGAAGAAAGGTTCCTTCTTGCCCAGTTCCACGCCGCGGGCCTGTTGGGCCTGACTGATGCTGTGGTAGTCCCGCTGGATGTCCGGGATATACCGCAGCGCTATGGCCACCGAGTAGCCCACCTTATACGAGATGCCGATGCTGTTCAGGCTGGCAGCAAACTCGCTGGGGTCGGTGGCAGAGATGAAGAGGATGGCCACCGGCAGGGCCACGAAATACTTCAGCGAGATGTTGCACATATAGAACAGTTGCTCCGCCGTCAGGTCATACCGCCAGAACAGGTGGCAGAGCACCGTGCGGGTGCCGTAGAGGGTCGTGCCCTGATCGGGGTCGAACAAAAAGATGAAGAAGTTGTTCAGCAGCAGGAACACCAGCATGAAGACCAGCATGAACCGCACTTCGCGGAATTTGATCCTGCTCAGCTTGAACGCCGCCAAGCTGACCGCCAGCAGCACCAGCAGCACATAGGTGTTGTAGGTGATCATGCTGGCAAAGGTAAACAGCAGGAAAAACGCCAGCTTGGTGGTGCCCGTCAGCTTATGGACGACACTTTCCCGCGGGAGATAATTCAGCACCGTTTTAGCGGCCATTTTCTCGCACCTCCCTGTCCTGCGCGATGAAGCGCTCCACAAATTCCTGCGCGGACTCGATGCCGCAGCGGTTGGCCAGCGTATAAAGGCTGGTCTCCTTCAGCGCGGCCTGTTCGATGAGGGCCGGGTCGCACAGAACGCCTGCCGCGCTCCGGTCCGCGATCAGCTCGCCATCGCAGAAGACGAGGGCACGCTGGGTGTATTCGAGCATCAGGTGCATGTCGTGGGTGATCATGACCACCGTGACGCCCTGCGCGTTCAGGCCGCGCAAAAACTCCATGATGTCGGTATAGTGGCGGAAATCCTGCCCGGCGGTCGGCTCGTCCAGCAAAATCAGCTCCGGGTCCAGCGCCAGCACACTGGCGATGGTCACCCGCTTTTTCTGGCCGAAGCTCAGCGCCGACACCGGCCAGTTGCGGAAGGGATACAGACCGCAGATTTTCAGCGTCTGCTCGACCTTTTCCCGGATCTGCGCTTCCGTCAGGCCGGAGCGCTGCAAACCAAGCGCCACTTCGTCGTAGATCATGGTCTTGGAGATCATCTGGTTCGGGTTCTGCATCACGTAGCCGATGTGCTTGGCGCGGCTGCGGATGTTCTGCCCGGCCAGCGGATTTCCGTTCAGGAAGATCTCACCCGCATCCGGCGTCTCGAAGCCGCAGATGAGCTTGGACAGCGTGGATTTGCCCGCGCCGTTCCGGCCCACGATGCTGACCATCTCGCCCTTGCCGATGGTGAAGCCGACATGCTTCAGGGTCGGCTGGCCCTTCTGGTAGCCAAAGCTCAGATCCCGCACTTCCAGCAGGGGGACCGGGGCCGCCGCCGGTTCCGGCTGCGGGTAGGCGGTGAACCACTGCTTCAGCGCCGCCGTATCGGCCTCGTTCAGCACAAGGCTGTCCACATGGGCAGGGCGCTTTTCCGGCGTGATGGCCACGCCCGCATACCGCAGCGCCGTGAGGTAGAGCGGCTCGCGGATACCGTTTTCGGCCAGCAGCGAAGTGGAAAGCAGTTCGTCCGGGCGCAAGTCGGCCAGAATCTTCCCCTCGTTGACGAGGACGATGCGGTCCACGTTCCGCCAGAGCACATCTTCCAGCCGGTGCTCGATGATGAGCACGGTGGTGTCGGTCTTTTGCTGGATTTCGTCGATCAGCTCAATGGCCTGTTTGCCGGTAGCGGGGTCGAGGTTGGCCAGCGGCTCATCGAAGAGGAGGATCCTGACCTGATCTACCATGACGCCCGCAAGGCCGACCCGCTGCTTCTGCCCGCCGGAAAGCTCGTGGGGCGCATAGCCGAGGTGGTTCTCAATGCCCACCAGCTTGGCGGCGCGGCGGGTGACGGCGTGCATCTCGTCCTGCGGCATACAGTTGTTTTCCAGCGCAAAGGCGATATCCTCGCCCACCGTCAGGCCGATGAACTGGCCGTCCGGGTCCTGCAGGACGGTGCCCACATGGGCCGACAGCTCAAAGATGCTGCTGTGGGGGGCGTCCACGCCGTCCACGGTCAGGGTGCCGGTGCACTCGCCGGGGTTTGCGAAGGGGTTCAGCCCGTTGATGCAGCCCGCCAGCGTGCTTTTGCCGCTGCCGGAGGGGCCTGCAATGAGCACCCGCTCACCGGGGTAGATGTCCAGATCGATGCCAGTCAGCGTCGGGCGCTTCTGGGCGCGGTACTGGAACGAAAAATTCTGGAACGATATAATGGGTTCTCTGCGTTCTGCCATGGGTACGTTACCTCAGCTGTTCAAACAAAAAGCCCTTCCTCCGGGATGGCCGAAGGAAAGGCTGCGGGTTCCATCCAAAAATCACTCCTGATCGAGCGAGCCCTTCTTGGCGATGGTCTTGGTATAGGCCAGCACCAGCAGACCGCCCACCACCACTGCGGTGATGATGTTGGAGATAGCGGCGAACGCACCCTGCGCGAAGACCTTCTTGACCGGCTCGGCGTAGATCAGGATGTCCAGCACAGGGGCAACCACGACCCATGCCAGCAGGTGTGCCACGATGTTGGCGGCGGTGAAGGCTGCCATCTGCTTCTTGCCGAACTCGCCTTCCTGCAGGTCCAGCTTCTTGGCGAACAGGCCGACCACAACGCCTACGAAGGCCGATGCGATGACCCAGCTCCACCACGGACTGCCGCCCCAAGACAGATCGATCAGGGTGTGGCCGATGAAGCCGATCAGGCCGCCCGCCACGGGGCCGTACATGGCAGCCAGCAGGGCCAGAACGGCGTACTGCAGACTGATGTTGGTGTTGGGCACCGGGCTGGGAATCGCCACGAAGCGGCCCAGAACAAAGAACAATGCGGCGCCGATACCGACGGCGACCACCGTTTTGATGCTGCTGTTGTTGTTTTTCATTTTCTTTCGCTCCTCTTTCTTGTCCGCGCAATGCGGCGGGTTTTACAAGACACTGTAAGTATACGACGGGCCGCGAAGCCTTGTCAATGGACAAACGGCTTTTTTTGCTGAAAAGCCGCGATCTTTAACGTTCCCCGCCGGATCTTTCCTGCTCCGGCACCAGCTTGCAGACCAGCTTCACCATCACCGGCGTCAGCGGCAGCCAGACCAGCGTGCACGCCCCATTGAACAGGGTGTGGGCGTTGGCGATCTGCCGCGCAATGATCTCCAGCTCCGGCCCCTTGGGGGAAACAGCCTCCACGAGCTTTGTCATCCACGGCAGGGCCAGCAGACAGACCACGCTCCCCGACAAATTGAAGCAGCAGTGGGCAGCGGCAGTGCGCTTGGCATCCTGCGGCTGGCCCAGCGCCGCAAGGATGGCGGTGATGGTGGTGCCGATGTTGTCCCCCAGCAGGATGGGCAGGGCCCCCGCCAGCCCCAGCACGCTGTGGATGCCGTCCGGCCCGGCCTGTTGGGCTGTCCGCTGGAGCACCGCGATGGTGGCCGAACTGCTCTGCACCACCAGCGTCATCCCTGTGCCCAGCGCAAGGCCCAGCAGCGGGGCCCGGCGCACCTCGGCCATCCACCGCAGAAACACCGGGCTGATTGCCAGCGGAGCCATGGCACCGGACATGACTTCGATGCCGTCGAACAACAGCCCGAAGCCGAACACCGCCAGCCCCAGCTGCCGGGTCGGCTCCCGCCGGGCCAGCGACCAGACCAACACCCCGATGAACAGCAGGGGGAACACCCAGTCCTCCAGCCGGAAGGCCACCAGCTGCGCCGTCATGGTGGTGCCCACATTGGCCCCGAACACCACGGCCACCGCCTGTGGCAGCCCCATCAGCCCGGCGCTGACGAAGCCGATGACCATTACGGTGGTGGCCGAGCTGCTCTGTAAAATGCTGGTGACAGCCAGCCCCGCCAGCGCTCCGGCCAGCGGCGTGCGGGTGACCCGGCGCAGGAAGCCCCGCAGCCGCTCCCCCGCCGCTTGCTGCAAAGCCCGGCTCATGGTCGTCATGCCGTACAAAAACAGCGCCAGCCCACCGGCCAGCCCAAACAAACTGCGGACCCAATCTTCCATGTGCGATCCCCTTTCCCAGTCGGATAACACAAAAATACTCGCCTTCCAGCGGGAAAGCGAGTACATTTTGGGTCTGATTTACTTGTCGGTGCGGACGCAGCGCAGCGCATACCGCGCCTGACCGCCGGTGGTGCAGGTGAAGAGGGTCAAGTCCCAGTCGTCGCCGGAGGACTTGACGGTCATCTTCTCGATCTGGGTCGGCTGCAGGACCTCCCCCGCGCTGACCTCGTAGTGCCACGTTTTGCCGTCCATGTCCACGAACAGCACCTCGGTGCCGACGGCCAAGTGCTTGATGGGGCTGAAATGGCGGGCGTAGTTGTGGCCCGCCACCACCAGATCGTCGGCGGCAAGGGAGCCGGCATACCGCCCCGGCGCGATCTTCAGGCCGGGATAGCTCCACTGCTTCATCACTGGCAGCGCCAGCCCGATGGACGGGATGGAGACATAGCCGATGTAATCGTAGCCGTCAATAAAGGTGACGGTCATACCGTCCGCTTCTTCCTCGGCGGGCTCTTCGGCAGCGGCCGACGCCGTTTCGCTCTCGCCGGGCAGGATGGTCTTGGGCTGCTCAAGGGTCTCTTCCAACTGGTTCAGCACGGCATCCGCCGCCTTCTCGGCGCGGGCATTGTCCCACTGGTTGTAGCCGAAGAGGCCCGCAGCCCCCAGCAGCGCCAGCACGCCCAGCGCAATGAAGAGGGTGCCCAGCTTACTTTTCATCCTTGCGGGTCCCCTTCTTGAGCTTGATCCCCGCCGCCACCAGCACCGCGCCGGTCACTGCCAGCACCGGGATCGGCCAATTCAACTGGCCGGTCTGGGGCAGACCGTGGGCGCCCATGACATGACCGTTGGGGTTGTCCGGGCTGGGGGCTTCCGGGTTCCGGTAGATCTTCTCACCGTTGGCGCCGAGGACCCAGCCGTCCGGGTTGTCCGGGCCGGGAGCCGCCGGGGTATTCGGGTTCTCCTCGTCCGGCTTGTCGGGGGTGTCCGGAGTGTCCGGGGTGTCGGGCGTGTCGGGGGGTTCGGGCGTGTCAGGGGGTTCGGGGGTCTTCTTGGCCGCAGTGCCGACCTTGGGCAGGGCGTCCACATCGTAGACGTAGCTGCCGTTCTCCTGAATAGGGACCGACACAAGGAACGGGTTGATGACGTTGTAATTCTCCGCCGCCGTGGCCTGAACGACCAGATACAGGCCCACCTCAAGGTCGCCGAACTCGGCTGTGCCGAAGTCGCTGATCTCCACGGTAGTGGACTCGGCAGTGGCGGCGATCTTCTCGGCAAGCCGGCCCGCCAGCTCCCCCTCCGACAGATCCCCCAGCTCCACGCCGCAGTCCTCGAAGCCGTTGGTGTACACAAAGCTCAGGTTGGCGTTGTCCTTTTGGACCTTGGCCACGCGGTACAGGGTCAGCGTGCCGCCGCCCACCGCCTCGGATGTTTCGCTGTCGTAGAGCGACACCTTGATGGAACCGGTGCGGCTCAGATCGACCACTTCGAGGGCAAAGGCCGGAGCCGCGCACCACACCAACAGGGTCAGCGCCGCAAGCACAGCGGCCAGCCGTTTACGGATGCTCTTCATGATGGTTCTCCTCTCGCTGATTTTTGCGTTTGCGCAGATGCGGCACGGCCAGCATGACCACCAGCAGCACCAGCAGCATGGGCACAGCCAGTGCCGGGGCCACGATAATGGGCTCGATGCGGAGCGCGTCCGCCGTTACGCGGATGTGTTTCTGGTTTTCCGCATTCTCGATCCGCTTGCCGCGCACCAGAAGGCGGTGGGTGTTGATGCCGTAGGGGGTACAGGTCATCAGGGTGACGTAGTCCTTGCCCTCCACCGGCTGCAAAAGATCGGTCTCGGTGGGCAGGACGATGGAGATCTGATCGACCTCATAGGTCAGCACCCGGTCCAGCACCGTGATGGTGAAGGTGTCGCCCACTTCCAGCTCGTCCAGATTGGTAAAGAGCTTGGCGCTGGGCAGCCCGCGGTGGGCCGAGATGACGGCGTGGGTGCCCGCGCCGCCCACCGGAAGGCTGCTGCCCTCCAGATGGCCCGCCGCCACCTGCAAAACGCCGTCGCTGGTGCCGTGGTAGACGGGCAGCTCCACGCCGATCTTGGGGATGGTGATGTACCCCATGATGCCGGTACCGGAGACGTCGAGGGTGTCGGTGTAGCCGCTCACCTCTTCGGGCCGGTAAAAGGCATCGGGCGTTTCGGCCAGCCGCCGGTTGTAGTCGTCGGCGGCGTCAAAATAGGCCTGATAGTCCACGTCCGACAGGTTTTCAACCTCTTCCGAGTAGCTCGCCACAGCGCGCGACTGGTTTTTCTGGTTGATATAGTCACTGACGGTCGGATATAACATCACGGATAGACCCACGAGAAAGATCAATATTAAAATGATGTTGCTGCGATTCTTTTTCATGGGCTACTCCCTAATGTTATAAGGATATGTTCGGGGCAGATGCCCTCTTATTTCGGGGGAGCGGCTGGCTCCCGGTTGGTTTTACTTGTTTTCCATCCGCTTCTTCGCGATGAGCAGCACGGCCGCTGCAACCATCAGCCCGCCGCCGATCAGATAGAAGATCGTGGTGCCGATGCCGCCGGTGCCGGGCAGGGTGGTGCCAGCGTTGTTGATGACCTGAACGCCGCCATCCGTATAGGTATTTTCAGTCGTGGTAGCCTTCAAGTCCGTATTGTTGATCGTAATCATCACACGATGATCCAGCTTGTTATAACCCTTGGGTGCAGTGATTTCTTCCAGATAGTAAGTACCATTTGCAAGGCCCTGAATCGTAACCTTACCGGCAGTAAATGTAGTGACAGTCGCTGTATCATCCTTAGTCGGCAGACGATACACACCAGTGCTTCCCGCAACCAGATTCATCGGGGTAGGTGCCTCTTCGCTTGCATACAGCGAGAACACAGCGCCCTCCAGCAACTGCTTTTCTTCGTTGGTCTTAACAACATCAAACTCGTAAGTATACGTTGTGGTCATGCCATGCGTCGTACTGTTGTCATTGCCGTACTTCAGGTAGGTATCATTTTTGTTGCCAGTACCGCCAATCACTGCATTGCTATTCAGTGTTGCATTGTAGGTAACCACAATGTTTTTGTCTGCAAGTCCTGCAACATAAGTGTCTGCAAATACAATTTCGAACGTGCATCCGGTGTCAGTCATGCCGGTTGTTTTAATCGTGCATTTAGTTGCGTCAGCAGTAACATCAGCACCATCAACCGTCACCTTAATCGAGGCGCTGTCCAGCGTCAGACCAGCATCCATCTTATCGTGCAGGACATAGTTTGCCGCACCCTTCTTGACGTTGATCTCAGTTTTGAATTCTACCGTATCGCCAATTTTCGCCGTATTGGTTGTTTCGTAGGAACTTCCCGCTTTGACTTTCTTCTCAACGGAAGGAACTTCGTTCTTTTCGTCAACCGTTACACTCGGATCCGTGCTATCCAGCACACACAGCGCACCCATCGGGGTATCAACGACATAATAACCAAGAGCAAGCCCCGTGAATTCAACTTTGCCACCGGCATCTGCCGTCGCTTTTACGCCAGTAATTTCACTGTTGCCCTTTGCATATGCAAGTGCCGCCTTTGCAAATGCGGGTGCCTGTTCTTCGGTGAATGTGTCCTTAGCGGTAACAGCCCCTGTTTTTTCATTGTAATCAACATAAGCCGCACCAGCACCGGAACCCGTCACAAAAGCCTTCCACTTTGCATCAGCCTTATACGCATAAGACGCTTTTGTGGTAGCCGTTGCATCGACATAATCCAAGTCGAAAATCTTATATGCGGTATAGGTAGTATCCTTGACCGCATTATTGATCGTAATGCTGCCGGTTGCCGTCGCGGAAGTGGTGCCGCCCTCCGCAAACGCCGGGGCTGCCATCGCCAGCACGAGAGCCAGCGCGGCAAACAGCGCCACGAATCTCTTCATGTGTTTCATTTTCATCGTCTCCTTGTGAAATAAATCCTTTTCCAATTTGTTTCTTTTTGCTTCCAAGCAATCCCAAAATCTGTGCTTCTTGTGGTGATCTTCGCTCCGCCCGCAGGGGCGGGAGGGTCACTCGCCCCTCCTTTCCTGCCTGCGTTTTCTACGGTATCCGCCCACCAGCGCGGCACCCATCAGCACCGCACCGGCGGTGGTGTACGGGGCCGTACCGGTGGAACCGGTCGCCGGGAGTTCGTAGCCGGGGGCATTCTTGCGGTTGGTCACAGTGATGGTGGCACCGGGCACAACCGCCTCATCCTCATTCACACTGTAACTTACTGTGTAACCATCGGGCACAGAAACTTCTTTAACCGTGTACTGCCCATCCGGTTCAAGATCAGTAAACATGCCTGTCCAGCCGTTACTTTCATTCAGTGGCAAGGTCTTGCCCCCTACTTCTTCAAGTTTGCCAGTTTCTACGTTCAGCTTGTAAAGTTGAACTATAATGCCACCCACCGGCAGATTATCTTCCAACTCCATTCCGTCCGTATTAAGCCACTTCTTCACGACTTCCAGTGTGGTCTTGGTACTCTTCTGCGTATTGGTGACAATCACAGTATCACCGGGGGATGCGGGGCGTGTCACGCTGTGGCTGTAGGACACCTCAAAACCCCTCACCGTAGGCTCTTCAACAACATAATACTTTGCACTGGGGTCAAGGTTGGTAACCTTCCACTTCCAGTTGTTGCCGTCGCCCTTTGTCAAGGTCTTGGTCTGAACCGGGTCTGTCCCATCTACCTTGTACAGTTTCAGCGTAATGCTGGTGCCCTCCGGCAAATCGGTCAGCGTTGTCGTACCGCCTTCGGCAAGCCACTTCTTCTCGACAATCAGCCAATTCGTCTCTTTCATATTGGTGATCGTCACGCTGTCGCCGCTGGTAAAGCCGGTATGCCGTTCGTTGCCATTCTGGTCGGTATAGGAAACATTGTAGCCCGCCGGTACGGTTTCCTCTTCCACGGCGTAGGTGTAGCCGTCTTCCAAGGAGGCATCACTCTTCGAGCTATCCGGGTAGATATACGTCCAGTCGTTATCCGACGAGAGGGTGATGCTCTTCGGCGACCACGCCGTGTCCTCTATGCCGTCTTTATAGCGAGTGATTTTAACCGTAATGGGCTCATGCGAACCATTCTCCTGCTTACCGTTTGCATCCTGCCACACCTTGCGGATGGTGATTTGCTTGGCGGTGTTCTCAACATGCATCAGTTCTGTCTTATTGGCTGCAACAAAACGGATATTCGCTTCCGCCACTTCAGCATTACTTACTGCCGCATACGCATCTTCCTTGGTTTGGTTTGCACTCAGCATCAGGAAATAGTGGGGCGTGCTGTCGCCGATGTAACCGTTGGGGGCCGCGGTCTCTTCGAGCTTGTAGAGCACGCCTCGGTTGACATTTACAATATTTTCTTTCACCTGATCCGTGTACCGGAACAGGATCTGGCCGTCTGCATCTGTCGTGTAGTTACCATCGGCCTCACTCCACTTGCTGCCGTCCCAATGGGTCAGTTTGAACGTTGCACCCGGCAAAGTGTTATAGAATTTGTCAGTTTCGACCTTGTACACCTTCAGTGTGTTGGTATTGTCCTGCGTTACACTGCCAGCAGCACCACTGTGCTTGTACACCAAATCCGAAGGTGTTTCGCTGTTTCCGAACATGTCAACTGTATTCTTGATCTGGTACTGCGCACCATATGCAACATTGTCGGGTACAATGAACTTGTAAGTATACTTTAAGGTATAGTGTGCACCATCCGGAACTTCGACCGTAATTTTATAGGTCTTATTCGTTCCGTCATCTACCACCTCGTCAGGCTTACACTTCATCCGTGTTGTTACATCGTTTCCACCATCATCATAAAGCTTAATGCTTTGCAAATCGATTTCCGCACTGATCTTCGAAGGAACCGTAAGGACGTCGTGCAGCACCAGACTCTTGCTCGCAGTGGACAGCAGCGTTTTCTTTTCCTTGTTGATTTCAACCGTGTAGGTTACTTCTTTGTTGCCTTCCACATAATCATTCTTCTTTTCCACATAGGAATTTTTGCGCGTCACGAATGCATCCGCTCTTGCTTTTTTATCGCTCTTGTCCCATGTGGCTTCGTTGGGATACTTTTTGGTCGGATTCTCACTGATGTCATCCCAGTAGTCATCCGTGACTTTGACTGAGAAGATAATCGCGATCTGATAGCTGCCCTCTTTCGGATTATGAAGAGTGTTAAGATCTTTCAGCTTGAAAACCAACGTCTGCCCTGCATCCGCAGTACCAGTAACGGTCGGCTTTTCAAGATACTGGGTATTCTGCGCGCCCTCATTCTTCCCGCCTGTGACAAACGGCAAAAGTTTATCAGTTGAGTTTCTTCCCTCCGTTTCTGCTGTAGACCAGCCCACATAGTATTTACCAGTGTATTCCAGTCCTGCTGGCAGGGTATCCTTAACCGTCGCTTCGTTATCATCCAAATTTTTGAGAAGAAGCTTATACCAAATCAGCGTATTCTCTCCAGTGTAGTCTATCTTTGCAGAATCCTTAAAGCCTGTCCACTCACTAGCAGAAACAAGCTTTCCTAAATTCGGCGTCTTCTTCGTCGGCTTTTCGTAATCCGATTTTGCATTCTTCTCATTATCACCCATCTTTATATAGTTATAGATTGAAAGTTTCTCACCCGATTTCAGACTATCCGCACTGTCCACATAGGTAGTATAGCCTTTTGCGTGTATCTGTACAACCGACAACGGTGTACTTGCGGTACGTCTACTCCAATCAACGGTAATTGTGAAAGACCTTACTTTATCAGTGTTCTCATCTGCTTCTTTCATCGAATCTTTATCCGTGTAATAGTGAATCGTCACATCTGCACCGAGAGCTTTCATCGCTTCGATTCCATACACTCTTCTGTATGCACCATTTACCAACACATCGAAGAAGAGACCTTTTTCATTATTCTTGGAGCCAACCGCAGTAAGTTCTTCCTCAAGCTTGCTCTTGTCTGCATAGTGATCCATCATCTGATTATTTTTGTTTGTCGGACTCTCAAAATAATCTCTTATGGTGAATTGTTTCGCCGTGTCTGCGCTTGCATCCGAGCGAATAACAAGCTCCCACACTGTCTTTAGGCGGTTGTTGTCTGCTTCAAGTTCCGTACCGCCCAACGGCACTTTCAAGAGGAGCGCTTCACGCTTTGAAACATTTGCCGACCCATCACCATGATAATGTTCACCGCCCTTATCAATATCGACCTCGTTTAAAACCGGAACAGAGCTTGCGCTGTTATTGAGTGCATCGAATGGCACGGTCGTACAATAAGTAAACGTGTACTTAGTGCTTGTCGAATTTGCCGGGAAAGTATACTCAAAGCTTCTCTTATCATCAGAAACTTTAGCTGTTCCGCCCTTCTTCGCCACGCCATCTACTATTTTATCAACCTCATTATTGTTACCATCTTTAATTTGAATGATATTTCCCTTAACATCATTCTGATCCAGAATTATAACGCCTTCCGTCTTAACAGTATCTGTAACTTTGAAACCATTCAAATCGCGGCCACTCGGATTGTCCACTGTAATCGTCCACAGAATGCGGCCAGTCATCACCGTATCCGGATTATTACCGCCATACACGCCTTCTTTTTTTACCGACAGCTCCGGACTCATGATTTGTTTCCATGTTCCATCTGGATTCGACGTGTTATTGCCATACGACGCTGTTGCGCTATTTCTCACAGTGCCGGTGTACGTCAGCGTATTCGCATTCGTGATTTCATAAAGGTAGGTCAGCGTATAGTTCCCACCCGCCTGAAGTGCCTCAAGTCCTTCGATTGTGAAGCTGCTTGTTCCATCCGAATTGGGCACAATTTTAGGATAGCCTTCCGGGATTGCCGCATCCGCGCCATTTTTCGTTAATTTGAACGATGTTTTATCAAATTGGCCCGTCACTTTCCAGAGCTCTGTAATTTGATCGTTGATGGTAACGGTTTTTCCCTCAGTGCCATTGGTTGAATCCACTTTAATAGTATACTTGAAATAGGTTCTGCCCTTCTCAACGATGATTTTGGAATCCACATCCTTGTCTATGCGGATATCGCTCTTTTTCTTCAAAGTGAACGAATTGCCGTTGCCGGGGAAAGTGATCGTATCGCTGGTGCTATTGTCCTTAGCGAACGCTTTACCCCATACCTTAAATGTACCCTTAAAACGATCCTCGTAGTCAAAACCAGTTACATCATCGCTAAAGGTAATAACCACCAAACCATCTGTGTTCACATCCATGCGGCCGATCTTATGACCACTATCATCCGTAATATCTTTGTCGCTCAAAGATTCAGCCAACTTATACGGCAGTTGGTAGTATGCCTTGTTGCCATTCTGCTCTTTTTTAAATGTTCCTGCCTGAGCCTCAAAGCCTACTACAACTTGAACATCGTCGCCTTCCTCGATGGTTTCACCCAAATTAGCATTTACATAATCATCACCAACACGCTTTTGGAACGTGAAGGTCAGACCCAAACTTTTTTGAACATCTGAATCATTCAAATTGACCGCTGGTGGAGCAATGTTAAAAATGTCATCTTCGCTCGCATACACCGCCGCCGCATCCTTATCCTCTGCCGGCTGCACTGCGATTTCATCGTCATAGCTGCCGTCGCGGTCGTCGGCCTCGCCCACGTAGTCGCCGTAAGCCTGATCCACGAGGATGGTGCTGGTGACATCGGTGAAGGGAACGATCACTTCCGCGACAGCGCCCTCGACGGCACCAGAAATAACGGTCAGCGAATCGTCGCCTACCGTCTCCACGATGCCGATGGTCTCGTCGTCGGCAGTTCCGTTTTTATTATAGGTGACCACATCGCCGGGGATGGCTTCGTAAGCCGCGTCTTCGCCCTCGGTGAGGTAGGCAAAGCCCATGGCATCCATATCGGCGCGCAGCGCCTCCAAGCCCAAGCGCTGCGGGATCTCCGTCTTAGGGATGCCCGCATAATGCTGGCAGAACGCGATGAACGCGACGTCCCAATCGGCGTAGGGGTTCCCGTAGAACGCACCGTAGCGGGTGTAATGGTGGACGTCGATGATGTCGCCCAGTGCCTCGTCGGTCTGGAAGTTCTTTTCGCTTTCCTTGTAGCCAAGCTGCTCCTTTGCCACGGCCAGCAGGGCCTCGTTCCAGTTATCGCTCAGGCCGACGCTGTATTTTTGCCAGTCGTCGTCGGTCTCCACGTCGGCGCTATAGTCCGCAAGGCACGCCAGCGTGTGCGTGTGTTCGGGGATGGTGCAGGTCAGCACCTTCTCATAGCACGCCTCGGTGTGGTGATGGAGCACCGGCTCGGAAACGGCCTCGCTGCTGCTGTCGTCCGCCACAGACGTGGCGGTGTTGGTATCTTCCAGCACCGCAATGCCGTCATCGTCTGCCGCCGTACCGTCCGAGAGCACTTGGCCCTCTTCGTAGCCGCAGATGAGTTTTTCCTCGGTCTCCGTCTCGGTGGTGTAGCAGTCGTCACTGTGTTCGTGTTCCTCATAGCCGCAGAGGAATTCACCTGTATCGGGATCGACCGGGCAGGTATCATCGTGGGTATGTTCTTCTTGGCCGCAGGTCAGTTCCTTGTGCTCAACAAGCACAGTCTCGTAGCAGTCCGCCGTGTGGTGGTGCACCTCCGGTTCGGTCTCTTCCGGCTCCAGCACTTCCGGCTCGGCTTCCGGTCCTTCTGTGGTCGGCTCCGAGTCCACGGAAAAGGCGGAGTCCGGGTCTTCCGGCTCGCCTTCCTCATAACCGCAGACCAGCTCCTCGGTATAGCAGTCGTCGGTGTGGACGTGCTCCTCCATGCCGCAGCAATATTCGTTGTCGGTGGTTAGCGCCGTGCCCACCTGATGCAGCCGCCAACTGACCGAGAGTGATGTCAGCATCGCAAGCACCAGCAGCATCGCCGTATAGCGCCGCGCTCTCACACGCTGCGCCCGCAGCTTCTGCATGATCTCATTGAACTGATTCCCCATCATGGCACCTCCTTAGTGCACCCATGAAAAACGTGACAAGGGCCATACCCTCAAGAACACCTTGCCGACGATCTGGCTTTTGTCCACGCAGCCGATGACGGTGCTTCGGCTGTCGATGGAAGTTGAACGATGGTCGCCCATCACGAAATAGCGATTTTCCGGCACCTGATACGGGAACTTGAGGTCGCACTCGCCCAGCGCGAGTTCATCGACGTAAGGTTCCTCCAGAGCCTCCCCGTTCACCGTAACAACGCCGCTCCGGTCGATGGAGATCACATCCCCCGGCCCACCGATGATCCGCTTGAGCAGAAGCTTATTCTGCCAATAAAAACCGCACAGATCGCCGGTTTTCATATCATCGGTCTTGAGCAGCAGCAGGACATCCCCGCTCTGCAAGGTCGGGTTCATGCTGTCGCCCGACACCTGCAGCACCGGCAGGAGGATGGTCGCCAGCAGCACCGCCGCCGCAGCCACCACCACCAGCGCGTAGACCGTGCTTTTCAGCACCCGCACGTAGCGGTCCCGGTATTCCAGACGCTGCCGTTCCTTGTCCACTTCCTCCATGGAGGGGATCGTGGCCAGTTTCACGTGTCGTCCCTTCATTCTGCGTCCGCACCTCCGTTATCCGCAGACTGCGGCGGTTCACTGGGCAGGGGCGGATTCATTGCCTTCACCGATTCCAGATACGCATCGGCAGCGGCCTGAGCCGCTTCGAACACCTGATGCAGCGCCAGTGACGCTTCCGCGATGGAACCGGCATGTTCCAGCCGCAGGGTGCGGTCGTCCAGCTGCTTCTGGAGCGCCGCGTTCTGCTGTTCCAGCTCTTCTTCGTGCTGCTTGAGCGCGTAGATGATCTCGATCAATTCGGTGCGGCTCATCCGCCGCAGTTCACGTTCCGCCATGTAGTTTATCTCCCTAACGGATGATTGTCATAATTACCCATTTACTACGATTGATTATAGCATCGCTCTTCTATTTTCGCAACCGGTTTCGTGAAATATATCATTGATTTCCGGCGTCTGAAAGCCCGATTTTCGCCGCTTTCGGCGCAAAAAAGCGCATCCGTTTTTTGCGGATGCGCTTTTCAGCCGTTTCAGGAAATTTCGTTTAGTTTTTGCCGGTCAGCTTGAAGTTGTTCAGAGCCTCAATGGTGGTGACGATGACCCTGACGTTGTTGATGATGGAGCTGCCAGCGGAGAAAACGCGGGCGACGTAGTTGAACAGGGCGCCGACATTCATGAAGATCAGCCAGCCCTGCGTGTCGGTGATGGAGCCGCCGTTCAGGTAGACCATCTCGTTCTCGTCGATCGCAGCGTAAGCGGCGGGCAGTTTGATCTCATTGTTCATCATAATAAGGAATCCTCGCTTTCAAAATTTTAAGATAACTTCAGGCAAAAGTTGACCGTTTCAGCCGTGCAGCGCTACCAGCGTGAACACAAGAATGGTCGTGCCAACGATCAGGACTTCTCCCATATGTTCTTCGATCTTAAAGGTCTTGGTGGGTTTCGTCTCCTCTGGCTGTGCAGCCGCGGCGGAAGAAGAACTGCCGTCCGCGACCGTCCAGTGAGCGTAGAGCGTCTGGCCTTCCTCTTTGAAGTTGTACTTGCTCGCCTTGATCGCGGTGCCGCCCACGATATCCTCATACCAGCCATCAAAGGTGTAGCCTTCCATGGTAGGCGTCGGCAGACTGGACGCGCGGTAAACGTCGCCGTACTTGTAAACGTACACCTGCGTCGGCACACCGATACCGCCCTGCGGCTCCAGATAGATGGTGTGATATTTTTCTGCGGCAAACGCCAGCGGGGTCATGCAGCAGAACACTGCCAGCGTTACGACCCCCAGCATCAGCCTTTTCAGAAATTTCTTCATGTTGCGGCCTCACTTTCCAAACGTTCCGTGAACGCCACACCCTTCCCAGATATGACGTCTCTATATAGGTTATACGATAAACGGCCCGTTTTGTCAATTGCTTCCTGTGAAATTTCGCAATTGTTTTGTCGTTTGTGGAAAAAGTGTCCGGTTTCAGGATTCGGTCTCAAAAAATTCCTTGACCAGTTTGACCACCGTGCCGGAAAGCAGCAGCAGCGCGATGAGGTTCGGGATGCTCATCAGGCCGTTGAAGGTATCGGCGATGTTCCACAGCAAGTCGAGGTCCACCGTCGCGCCCAGAATGGCCACGAAGGAGTAGACCACGAGGAAGGGCCGCACGACCTTATCCGTCTTGCAGAGGAACTCGATGCAGCGGGAGCCGTACAGGCCCCAGCCGATGATGGTGGAGAATGCGAAGCAGCACAGCGCCACCGCCGTAAAGATGGACGACCAGCCGCCGTAGGTGGAGGTGAATCCGGCGATGGTCAGCTCGGCACCGGCTGCAGAGCCGTAGTTCACCGGCACCCCGCTGCACAGGATGACCAGCGCGGTCAGGGTGCAGATGACGATGGTATCGGCAAAGACTTCGAAGATACCGAACATCCCCTGCTTGACCGGCTTGCGGGTGTCGGCACAGGCGTGGGCGATGGAGCCGGTGCCCAGACCGGCCTCATTGGAGAAGATGCCGCGGGAAACGCCCTTCTGCATACTGAGGAAAACGCTGCCGATGGCACCGCCCGTGAAGGCCCGTGGGTCAAACGCGCCGCCCACGATGGAGGCCAGCACCGCCGGGAAGCGCCGGATGTTCAGGATAACAACACCCAGCGCCAGCACCACATAGAACAGTGCCATAAAGGGCACCAGCTTTTCGGTGACACTGCCGATCCGCTTGATGCCGCCCAGCAGCACCATGGCTACCAGCATGGCCACCAGCACGCCCGCCACAAGGTTAACGGTGGAGAGCATACTCTTGCTGAAGTCGCCGTAGGCGGTCAGAGCCGAGTCGATGGCCGTGACGATGGTGTTCACCTGCGTGGCGTTGCCGGTGCCGAAGACGGTCAGCACGCCGAACAGCGAATAGAGCGCCGCCAGCCAATGCCAGTTTTTGCTCAGGCCATTTTTCATGTAGTACATCGGGCCGCCGACCCACTCGCCGGTGGCGCTGCGCTCCCGGAAACGGACGGCCAGCGTCACTTCCGAAAACTTGGTGCACATGCCCAGCAGCGCCGAGCACCACATCCAGAACACCGCACCCGGCCCGCCGATGGCGATGGCACCCGCCACGCCCGCGATGTTGCCGGTGCCCACCGTCGCCGCCAGCGCCGTGCAGACCGCCTGAAACGGCGTCATGGCGCCGTCCGTAGCGTCCTTCTTGCGAAACATGCGTCCGATCGTTGTTTTGATGGCATAGGGGAACTTGCGGATCTGCAAAAAGCGGGTCCGCACACTGAGCAGCAGCCCCACGCCGATGATGCTGATCATGGCTGGGATGCCCCAGATAAAATGGTTGACCGCATCGTTCACGGCCGTAATGGTTTCGATCATGGTTCTTTCCACACCTCTGAAAAATCAACTTCCGCCGCCGGGTGTTTCCCGACAAACATAGTTGTTATTTTATCGCATCTTTGCAGTTCTGTCAATTTTTCAAGGCGTAGAAGAGATTTTTTCATCTTTTCCGATTCAAACGTCACAAATCAATGAAACTGTGGTATCCCCGCAGGGTTTTCGGTCAAATTCCGCCTGCCATGTGACCGTTTCCGGCCGCACCGGGGCAAAATAGCAGGCGGAGGTTGCCGCAGCGGCTCCCTCCGTTTTTTCGGCACTTCCGCGCACCGTGCAGAACACGGCAGTCGGCCCATCGGCCCCACCGATGACCGCAATGGCCGCATCCCCTTCCATCTGCGGTTCCAGCCTGTATTTCCGAGCAAGTGCCGCCTGTTCCGGCGGCAGCTTCCGTGGTTTGCGGCGCGGATGGTCTCCCTCGGCGCAGTCGGTCAGGTAGAAGTGTTCCGCTTTCGGCGTCAGACGGTACGTCATCATGCAAAAACAGTTTGGACGTTCCCAGCCGTCGCAATCCGGGAGCTCCAGCGTTTCCGACCGGACATCCAGCACCGTCAATTGATAGGCGGCATTCTCGTTTCCCGGTTCGTGGATCGTCACCGACTCCCCCGCAGCCGGTGTCGGGAACTGTTCGGCCAGATGCTGCTCCAGTTCCGCTTCCAATTCCAGTTCCAGCGTTCGGAATCGTTTGGGACGGCTCTTTCGGCTCTTTGTTGCCCATGGGTAGCTGTTCCGCCAGAACCGCCAGACCTTCGTTTCGTCCAGCCCATAATAGTGCACCAGCGCCGCTGCCTCATCGCTTCCAGCGTCAGTTCCCGGAAGATACCCCATTCCGCAGCCATCGCTGGGGTGCAGACGCACCCCGTTCAGCCTCAGAGAGGCACAGAATCCAATATCCAGCGGATTCTCCTGCTCCATCTGGCGTTCTTCTGCTCTGGTCAACGTGCGGGTGCATTCGCCGTTTTCGGTCAGGCCCCATTTTTCCATATAGGCCCGCAGTTCTCCCTGCGGCACCTCTATCGCAAAGTCCACGACCAATCCCTGCCGGCACCGGTAGAGGGCCGGGATCAGCCACCGGTGGCCATTCCATTCAAATTCCCTGTCCAGATGCAGTTCCTCGCCTTGGTCGGTTCCCTTCTGCGTCCCCCAGTAATTTTTTGCAAAACAGACCTTCCAGCGGCAGTGTTGGTGTTTCATGACCCTTGTCCCCTTCCGTTTTTCTTCATTCTAGCACGGTTTTCTCCGCCTCACAATCTTCCCGGTAAATTTTTGCCGAATCCTTGCCGCCCGCCTCTACACATCCGCTTCGGTTTGTGCTATGATAGGGCTGAAAAATCGGTTTGGCACTGCCAACCACAAGAAGGTGTCGTTCATGTCTGATTTGCTTGAATCGCTGCGGCAGGAAGGCGTCGATCCCGCGCTGCTTTCCGCCGTGGAGGAATACCGTACCGCGCACCCGCTGGCTGAGGGGCTGCGCCCCCGCATCCCGGCGTCCGCCTTTACTTATTACGGAAAAGAGGTCTGGGAACAGGCGCTGGCCGCCCTGCTCTGCGGCGAGAACCTGCTGCTGGCGGGCGGCAAGGCCACCGGCAAGAATGTGCTGGCTGAGAACCTCGCCGCCGCCTTCGGCCGCCCGGCGTGGGATATCTCGTTCCATGTGAACATGGATGCGGCCTCCCTCATCGGCATGGATACCTTTGAGGGCGGAGCCGTCAAGTTCCGCCCCGGCCCGGTCTACCGCTGCGCCCAGTGCGGCGGTTTCGGCGTACTGGACGAGATCAACATGGCCAAAAATGAGGCGCTGGCCGTCCTCCACGCCGTGCTGGACTTCCGCCGCGCCATCGATGTGCCCGGCTACGAGCGCATCCCGCTGGCCGAGGAGACCCGCTTCATCGCCACGATGAACTACGGCTATGCGGGCACCCGCGAGCTGAACGAGGCGCTGACCTCCCGTTTCGTGGTCATCCAGATGCCCACCATCACGCAGGACAACCTCGAAAAGCTGCTGCGGGCCCAGTTCCCGGACCTTGCGGCAAAATATGTCCATCAGTTCGCCCTCCTCTTCCTCGACTTGCAGAAGAAGTGCGACAGCGCCGAGATCTCCACCAAGGCGCTGGACCTGCGCGGGAT
>OFMT01001029.1_pt1 | contig 21999 bp, 20 predicted proteins | sample 1541891 | NCBI WGS metagenome assembly OFMT01 (sample SAMN04209230, study PRJEB22552) | human gut metagenome | biome: gut; material: feces | host: Homo sapiens | place: USA: Oklahoma | reverse complement strand
TTGGAACTTATATGCAGGGTATTATCCTTCCTACAGAACTTAGCGATGACCCATCATTTAATATGGTGGATGATTTGAAAATAGGTGATGAAATTAATGCAATAGTTGTTAATACTGATGATGGAAATGGTAATCTTGTATTGTCACTTAAGAAAGCAAACAGCATTCTTGCATGGGAATCACTTGTTGAAGGTAAGAACAATGAAACTGTTTACAATGTTAAAATATCACAGTCTGTTAATGGTGGATGGATTGCATATGTAAACGGAATAAGAGGATTTATTCCTGTTTCAAGACTTTCAATGAGAAGAATTGAGGATGCGGACAAGGAAAGCTATGTAGGAAAGAAAGTTGATGTTATAATTATTGATGTTAATGAAGAGAAAAACAGTCTTGTTCTTTCAGGCAGGGAGCTTGAAGAAAAGATTGCAATAAAAGAACATGAAGAAAAGGTTCGCGCCGTTAAGGTAGGAACAATTACAAAGGGTACTGTTGAATCAATAATGCCTTATGGATGTTTTGTTAACATAGGCGATGGTGTTTCTGGACTTGTTCATATATCACAGATTGCACATAAGAGACTTAAGACTCCTTCAGAGGTTGTAAAGCCTGGACAGGAGGTTGATGTTAAGGTAATCGATATTAAAGATGGAAAAATCAGTCTTAGTATGAAAGCTCTTGTTGATGTGATGGAGAAAAATGAAACTGATGAAGAAGAAGGACCATCAGAATATCTTTCAGGCGAAGAAGCTTCAACAGGAATGGCGTCATTGCTTGCAGGCATTAAGATTGACTAGTACTGGTTGAAATGATTTATGCGAATTGATACGCTTTATATAAAATGAAATATTTTATGATAATTGACAGCTTTTGTCTAATTTTAATGTAGGAGGAATGATTTTTATGCCGGCATTTTTAGATGATGTTTCAGGGTTTATTGGAAATGGAAAATGTAATGAAGATGGACTTACGTTAGATGAATTTCTTGAAGAGTATAATCCGGGAAAATATCGCTCTCCAAGTGTAACTGCAGACGTAATGATCATCAAAGCACCACATAGAATTACAAGAATTGAGAGTGGACTTTCAATTTTGATGGTAAAGAGAAGAAACCATCCATGTATAGGTTTCTGGGCCCTGCCAGGTGGATTTTGTGAAATAGAGGAAGACCTTATTGATACAGCAAGAAGAGAGCTTAAAGAAGAAACAGGTCTTACTGATATTCCTATTGAACTCATAAATACCTGGGGTGAAGTAAACAGGGATCCAAGGGACAGAATTATTACAGCTGCATATCTTGCAATTATTAATGATATGCCGGCTCCTGTTGCAGGTGATGATGCCTGCGATGCGGACTGGTTCGATATTGAAATAATGCAGCGTGGGCGTGCAAAGATTCAAAAGGATGGCAAGGATATTATTAATGCCCTTTATAATTTAAAGCTTACAAAACGTCATGGTGGTGAAGAATGTACCGCAACGATTTCTGTAAAGGAAAATGCCAAGGGCATTATTAAAGAGAGAAAAATAGAAGTAATTGATAACAATAATATTGCGTTCGATCATGCAAAATTTATTATTGATGCCATGCTATACATAGATAATAGTATTGATCAGTAAATGAATAAATGAGCAAATGAGTAGCATGGTAACTGAGTATCAGAAAAAGAACTAATTCGGGGTATTGATTTGGAATCCGGATTATATGATGTGTCCGGATTATATGATGTGTCTGAATTACATTATGTACCTGGATTGTATGACATCAAAATTCATATGCTGATCTGGAATCATTCTTATTCAGTAACATGAATGAGGCCCTGGTCAAATATATGTTTTACATGTTCATCGTCAAGTGAATAGTATACTATTTTACCCTCTTTGCGGTTTTTTACAAGCTTTGCAGTTTTCAGCGTGCGTAACTGGTGTGATATGGCGGACTGGCTCATATTAAGTTCATTTGCTATATCACATACACATAGTTCAGAATCAAATAATGCATATAGGATTTTTAAGCGGGTTACGTCGCCGAAAATTTTAAATACATCTGCAAGATTAGAAAAGGTTGTATCGTCAGGTGTTTTGTTAATATTAATATTGGTCATATACAGTCTCCTGTTATATTATTCATTTTATTTGCTACATTATATAAAAAAATGAAATGAATGTCCATATATGCAGGCTGTTGTAAAGATACATGAATACTTATACATGAATATTTACATGATGGTATTAAAATTTCAACAGAATGGAGAGAATTATTATGAAGAAGAACAAAGGATTTGTTGCTGAATTCAGAAAATTCATTACAAGAGGAAATGTAATGGATATGGCAGTTGGTGTAATTATGGGTGGTGCATTTACTTCAATTGTCACATCACTTAATGAGGACCTGCTTACACCTATACTTGGTTTATTTGGTGGAACAGATTTCTCATATCTGTCTGTAAAATTAGGAAGTGGAGAAAATGCCCCTCTTCTGAAATATGGCAACTTTATTACAGCAGTTATTAATTTCCTTATAACAGCATTTGTTATATTCATGATTATTAAGGGACTTAATATGGTTAGTGATAAATTCAAGAAAAAGGAAGAGGAGAAACCTGCTTCAACTAAAATCTGTCCATATTGTCAGAGTGAGATAAATATTAAGGCAGTTAAGTGTCCACACTGTACATCAGATGTTGAATAATATATTCTATATTGGTCATAGAGTGAATAATGTACATCAGACGTAGAGTAATAGTAATATATTCAATGTCGGCTGCAGAGTATATAATGTACATATGCAGAGTAATATAAGATTTAAGATAATATTAGATTGATAATTTAAGTAAGCCCTGGAGTTCAAAGCCAGGGCTTGTTTAGTTTATATGGTATGCATGGCTTATATGGTATGCATGGCTTATATGGTTTGCATGGTTTACATGATTTGTATGGCTTGTCAGACCTGCCTAATCTATTTGAATATACTTTGATATTTGTGGAAAAATCTGTTATGATAATGATATACGTTTTTTGGAGGATAGATTATTGTTAAGATTTGTTTTTGTTTTAATAACAGGTCTTGGGTATGCTATTATTCAGATATACAGACTCGCATATGTTGCGTCTCACGATAAATTTACAGAAGAACAACGATATGGAGAAGCTGTAAGAACAGTTAAGCTTCTTAAGAAAAAGGGACGTATCTCTACCAAAGTGTATGGGACAGAGAACCTCCCCCGGGATACAGGGTATATTATGTATTCCAATCATCAGGGCAAGTATGACTCATTAGGTATTATATATGGACATAAGAAACCTCTGTCAGTTCTTATGGAATATAAAAAATCCAAAATGATTCTTACAAGCCAGTTTGTTGATGCACTTAAGGGTAAGAGGCTGAAGTTAGATGATCCAAGGCAGCAGGTTCGTGTAATCAATGAGATTGCAAAGGAAGTTAAGGATGGAAGGCATTACCTTATATTTCCTGAAGGTGGATATAAAGATAATCATAATGAAATTATGGAATTTTCAAGTGGCTGCTTTAAATGTGCCACAAGATCAGGCTGTCCAATTGTTCCGGTTTGCATAGTTGATTCATGGAAACCATTTGGCATGAATTCCCTAAAGAAGGTTGTGACACAGGTTCATTTTCTGGAGCCTATCATGTATGAGGAATTCAGTGATAAGCGTCCTAAGGATGTTGCCGATATGGTAAGAGATAAGATATGTGATAGGATGACAGAGATTGTTGGCGAGTGCTAAAATCAAATCTACATACATCATTTTAAAACTTAATAATTTGATTCATAAAAAGGGCATCTTCCTGCATAGATATATAATATCTGATTGCGGGAGGTGCTTTTTTTGTATAATGCAAATAATACTCTGAAAAAGGTTATTTTGCTCGGTGTATCATTTTATTATCTGATTGTATGCTGTACAGGATGCGTTAAGGAGGTTTCCACTGAGAAAAAAGAAGAAATCGACTACACTGTTGTAAAAGAAGCTGATATACCTGATTATCTTATGGAAAACATCGAAAGTAAAAAAAATGATGCTTTCAGACTTAGTTATTCAGATAGTGAAAATCTGTATATTGCTGCAGGATATGGTGAGCAGATGTCTGGCGGCTACAGTATTGTTGTTGATGATTTGTTTCTTTCAGATAATGCCATTATTTTTGCAACAACGCTTAAGGGCCCTGAGAGTGAGCGAAAAGGCGACAAACCTACATATCCCTACATTGTTGTGAAGATGGAAAATATGGACAAAGAGATTATATATAAATAAGGGGGACGCTTATGGATCTGATTAAGAAAAACATACATATGAACAGGGATAAATGCAAAAGCTCGATGTCGTTAACTCTTGATAATGATATTAATGTACCGGATATAAAGCCTGATATTAGTTATATTATCAGAGAACAGGGCGAAATAAAAATGGAGGAAGCAAAGGTTTCAGGTGGCAAGGCCTTATTGAGTGGAAGCCTGTATGTGAATATTCTATATGTGACCAATGATTTTGGTGAAAAGCTTGAGCACATGAGTGGGAAGATAGATTTTAATGAGGTTGTTAGTATGCCTGATGTGTGTGATGGGGATAATGTTTATGTAAAAACAGAGCTTGAGGACATTACCACGCGGCTTATTAATTCCAGAAAGATCAGTGTGAATGCAATATTGAAAATGAATGTTAGTGCAGATGAGCTTTTTGACGAGCAGGCAGCAGTTGCTGTTGTGAGTGAAAATCTGGTTGTAACAAGGGAAACTACAAATACAATTACAGAGCTGGCACTTTGCAAAAAGGATACATTTCGCATTAAAGAGGAGGTTTCTGTTGCCGGTGGAAGAGACAGTATACGTGAAATTCTGTATCAGGAGGTATTTTTGTATGAAACGGAGCTTAGAATGCTTGATAACAGGCTGAGTTTAAAAGGAGAAATGGGAATATACATATTGTACTACGGAGCAGAGGGTGACAGAATTAATTCCTATGAAACAACTGTTAATTTTGATGGAGTAACGGATTGCAATGGATGCGATGAGACAATGATTCCAGAGGTTCATATTGCTATAAACACTAAGGACATACAGGTGAAAGCCGACGAGGATGGTGAGGACAGAGTTCTTGATATAGAGGTGGTGCTTGGTCTTGATATGAAGGTTTACAGGGAAGAAAAAATAACCTTTATTGCAGATATGTACTGCCTTGATGGTAAACTTACTCCAATCTATAGTGAAACAATGTTTGATAATCTTGTTGTTCGTAACAACAGTAAGGCGAGAATAAATGATGTGATTAAAATTGAAGAAAACAAAGCGCCAATTCTTCAGATGTCAGGCATAACTGCTACTCCAAAAATTGATATGCAGACAATAAAAGATGATGGAATTGAATTAGAGGGCGTCATAGAAGTTGATATGTTATATTTTGCGGAAGATGACAAGGGTATAATTGCCGGTTACAAGGGCATGATTCCATTTACGCATTTTGTTGAAGCAAGGGGCATAGAAAAGGATTGTGTATTTGATATTGTTCCACAGGTTTCACAGATAAATGAAACAGTGATAAACCAGAAGGAGGTTGATTTCAAAATAGGTGTTTCATTTGATACTATTGTATTTAATAAGGTAAAGTGTAACATAATTACTGATTATAAAATCGAAGATTTTGACAGGGAGAACAGGAAAGCATCTATAATCGGATATATTGTAAAAGATGGGGATACATTGTGGGATGTGGCCAAAAAATTTTATGTGACAAAGGAGAAAATTATGGAGATAAATGAGCTTGAATCCGAAAACATAAAACAGGGCGATAAGCTTTTGATATGTAAATGATGTATAATTGGTATCTTTGACGTGCATAATACTGGTATATCGTTGAAATATTCTGCGCGAATTGTGGTGTTATGGAAAACGATGAACAAAAAATTTTTGAACTAAAATATTTTTGGAGGTAATATGCATGAACGAAGATACCATTAATCTTTTAAAGGAATGTAATGCAGGCTGTAAATCTGCCACAAGCAGTATGGAGCAGATTCTTGCATATGTGGAAAACCAGAAATTAAGAGATCTGATAAAGGAATACGACAATAAACATATAAAATATGGTGATGAATGTCATGAACTGCTTAATTCGGCGGATTCAGACGAAAAGGATCCTAATAAATTTGCAATGGCAATGGCAACTCTTGGTACAGATTTAAAACTTACTATCAATTCATCTGTAAATAAGGCAGCAGGACTTCTGATTGACGGATGCAATATGGGTATAAAAAGTCTGACGGAATATCTTCATCAGTATAAGGCGGCGGATGATAATGCAAAGCATATGACAAAAAAGCTTATTCATATAGAAGAAGAATTTATGAAGGAGCTGTTAGAGTTCCTGTAATAATTCCTGTGGCAATTCCTGTGGCAATTCCTGTGATTATGTATTATAAACAATTAATATAAATGTCTTAATATTTGTTTGTTAATTTTTAAACAATTATGAATACAGTAGAAAATATGCATTTTTAGAGCTATTTTGCATATTTTTATGTTGATTAAAGGTGTAAGAAATGCTATTATTCCTTCGAATAGAAAATATGTTAATGAAAATATGTATTTTGGAGGGAGTACAATGGACAAGTTGAAGAAATATCTGCCATATATATTGCTGGCAGCGGTTGTCATATTTGAATACATCTTTGCATACAATAACCAGATACAGAATTATGTTATCAGATAGGAATTAAGTCAGGGGTATAAAGACAGCAGCATAAAAACAGCAGCATAAAAACAGTAGCATAAAAACAGCAGGTTCAGGAAATTAAAAGAGTCTCACTTAGATATTTAACCGGTTTATTTGACGGGGGATATATTAAAGTGGGGCTCATTTACATTTATTATGCATTTAAAAAAATGAAATACAGAAAAACATTATTTCATATAAAGTAATACCATGTTATAATAAATGTATATGTTGAAGGTTATAACTATTATATGGCATCAAGGAGGACAATATAGGTGAAGGACAGATTATTGGGGATATTTGATAAGTTTTATGGTGGAATTAAGGATAGTGAATCAGCAAAGAATGATGGAGATATTAAGGTTTATTTTGCTCCGGGAAGGGTTAATCTTATAGGAGAATATACTGATTATAATGGAGGCCATGTTTTTCCATGTGCTCTTACAATAGGAACCTATGCTGCTGTAAGATTGAGAGAGGATGACAGGATAAGAATGTATTCTGATAATTTTCCGGATGAAGGAATTGGTGAGATTAAGGCAGGAAGCTTTAAGAAGCTTGAGAATCCGGACTGGTGCAATTATCCTATTGGTGTTATGTGGACACTTAAAAAGCACGGATATGATGTAAACAGAGGAATGGACATTGCATTTTACGGAGATATTCCAGATGGTGCAGGCTTATCCTCATCAGCTTCGATAGAGGTACTTACCGCATATATGATGAATGATTTATTTGGATTTGGAATAGAGCTTAAGGATATCGCGGTGCTCTGCCAGTATTCAGAGAATAAGTTTAATGATTCTAATTGTGGTATTATGGATCAGTTTGCTTCAGCTATGGGTAAGAAGGATAATGCTATTTTTCTTGATACTTCTACTCTTGCATTTGAATATGCACCTGTAAAGCTTGAAGGCAAGGAACTGTTAATAATCAACACTAATAAAAAACACAAGATTGCAACATCAGGCTACAATGACAGAAGAAGAGAATCGGAAAGTGCCCTGGCTGATCTTGAAAGAGATATTGATATTAGTTCTCTTGGAGATCTTAGTATTGAAGAGTTTGAAAAATACAAATATTGTATTAAGGACCCTGTGAATAAAAAGCGTGCAAAGCATGCAGTGTATGAGAATCAGAGAACAATCCAGGCAGTAAAGGCTCTTAAGGAAAATGATATCAGGAAATTTGGTGAACTGATGGTGGAATCTCATATATCATTAAGAGATGATTATGAGGTGTCCTGTAGGGAAGCGGATATTATTGTTGAGGAGGCACTTAAGCTTGATGGTGTCTGGGGAATCAGAATGACAGGCGGCGGTTTTGGTGGCTGCCTTGTTGGAATTGTTGATTCAGATAAGGTAGAAAATATAAAGAGTTCAATTGGAAAGATATATAAAGAAAAGACAGGTGTTGATGCCACATTTTATGATGTTTCAATTGGTGGCGGACCGGCACTTTTGTAGTACCCTCATTTAAACTGGAGAAAAGTTATGAAAGTTTTACTTGCAGCTATTAATGCAAAATATATTCACTCTAATCTGGCGGTTTTTTCGCTTAAAAAGTATGCTGACAGTGTCATAGGTGAGAATAATGAGAATATAGATATAGAGATTGCAGAATATACTATTAATAATCATATTGGCGATATTCTACCGGATTTGTATAGCAAAAAAGCAGATATTATCGCATTTTCAGTGTATATATGGAATGTGGAATATGTTACAAGACTTGCAGGAAGCCTTAAAAAGATCATGCCTCATACTGAGATATGGGTGGGTGGTCCGGAGGTGTCATACCGGGCAGAAAGTTTTTTGAAGGACTATCCATTTGTTGACAGGGTGCTGTGTGGCGAAGGTGAGAAAATCTTTGCAGACAGTCTGATTAAGGCAAGTCGTAAGGAAGCATTTGGCAAAATAATATATTGTGATGATGTTCTTTCCATGAATGAACTGCCATATGTTTATGATAATCTTAAGCCTTTTGAAAATAAGATAATATATTATGAGTCAGCCAGGGGATGTCCTTTTTCCTGCAGTTACTGTCTTTCGTCAATAGATAAGAAAATAAGGGTAAGAGATACAGATTTAGTTAAGGCGGATCTTAAGAAATTTATTGATAACAGAATAAGCCTTGTAAAGTTTGTTGACAGAACATTTAATGCTGTTCACAGTCATGCAATGGATATATGGAAGTTTTTGGCTGAGAATGATAATGGCGTGACAAGGTATCATTTTGAACTGGCAGCAGATATTTTAAGAGATGATGAAATAGAGTTTTTACAGGGCGTGAGAAAGGGTCTGTTCCAGTTTGAAATAGGTATACAGACATTTAATGAGAAAACGCTCTCGGCAATTAACAGAAAGACGGATACAGACCGTTTGTGTTCTAATGTAAGAAAGCTTTGGCAAATGAGGAATATACATATTCACCTTGATTTGATAGCCGGACTTCCTTATGAAGATCTGGAATCATTTGCGGGTTCATTTGACAATGTGTATGCCCTTAGACCAGATGAGTTCCAGTTAGGATTTTTAAAGGTTTTGTATGGTTCAAAAATGGAAAAGGATTCTTCAATGTATGATATTGTAACAGCAGATTATCCGCCATATGAGGTCTTGTCCACAAGATGGCTTTCCTATGATGATGTACTGCTTCTTAAGGAAGTAGAGGATGCTCTGGAGGTTTATTATAATTCAAGACAGTTTGATAATGCGATTTCCTATCTGGCAGAGAATTATGAAAGCCCATTTGATATGTACAGGCAGATAGGCGCCGCAATGGCAGCGGACACGGAAGTGGGAGCGGCAAAGTCAAGGCTTAAAAGGTATGATTTCCTATATAATTATGGGAGAAAAGTGGTTGATAATCCTGATTTGTTCATGGAGCTTCTCATTCATGATGCATATCTCAGGGATAACTGTAAGACGAGACCATCATTTGCCAAAAGGGAAAATGATGTGTCCGGGGGAATTTGCAGGGACCGAAGAATTAGTGCGAGATTATATCATGCTGAAAAATATTCATATGATATAGATAATTTTATTAAAATGGGAAATGTCATAAAAAATGACACAATTATATTATATGATTATGAAAAACGTGACGATATTACCTATAATGTGGAATATCAGTGTATAAAAGAATAAAAGGAATTACACAATGAATAAAAAAACAGTTAACGAGATTTTAAAGAGACTGGATGAGCATTATACTACAGAGCTTAAGTGCTATCTTAATCATGACAGTGCGTGGCAGTTACTTATTGCTACTATATTAAGCGCCCAGTGTACTGATGAGAGAGTCAATAAAGTTACCAGGGACTTATTTGTTAAATATCCTACACTTAAGGCATTTGCGGATGCCAATCTTAGTGAGCTTGAAGATGACATAAGACCGGTGGGCTTTAATGTTATGAAGGCAAAGAATATTAAGGCCTGCGCTGCAAGAATTGTCAGGGATTATGACGGAGTGGTGCCTTCTGATATTGATGAGCTTGTGAAGCTTGAGGGAGTTGGCAGAAAGACTGCCAATGTTATAAGAGGCAATGTTTATGGTGAGCCCAGTATTGTGGTGGATACACATGTGAAAAGAATATCGGGTCTGCTTGGTTTTACAAAGGAAACAGATCCTGTAAAAATCGAATATGAACTCATGAAAATACTGCCAAAGGAGCATTGGATAAGATACAATATTCAGATAATTACTCATGGCAGAAGTATATGTATAGCAAGACGTCCCAAGTGTGAAGAGTGCTTTTTAAAAGATTTGTGTAAATTCCATAAAAGTGCTTGCACTAATATATAAAATGACTTATATTATTCTAATATGGCTTAAATGGAGGTATAATTATGAATTTCTTTAGAAAAAACCAGAAAATAATAGCAGCGATAATATGTATTATAGTAATTGTAGCGATGATAGTGCCACTTCTTTCATCTATTGTTACTTTATAGGAATCATTTGACCTGAATATGTATATAGGAGCGTTATTATGTCGTATAATAGTTATAGGGAAAGAGGCATGGAACGTGTTATGCAGCGTAAACGTAAAATAAAGCATAACGTTGCAATGGTGATTGCCGCATTGGTAGTTATATGTATTTGCGTTCTTGGTGTCATTGGTATTAAAAATACTTTTTTTAGTAAGAATAAGCAGGACGGAAACATTGGTAATGTTGATAATGCAGCTGTAGTTGATGAGAGAAAAGATGAAGGACGTATAGAGAAGGACGTTTACATTGAGAATGTTTCCGTAGGTGGTATGGATTATGATGAGGCAAAAAAGAGTATTGATGCATTTGTAAGCGAGATGTCTGATAAAGTAATCAATATTGATATAGACGGGAATATCTTAAGCACTAATCTAAAAGAACTTGGTCTTTCATGTGAAAGTGAGAAAGCTATAGATGACGCATTTCTTATGGAAGATGCCGGAAAAGTTACTATGACATTTTCAATTGATGAGGATGTAGTTTGTGACTATCTTAAGGAAAACAGCAAGGATTTTACTAAAACAGCAAGAAATGCTTCACTTAAACGTGAAAATGGCCAGTTTACAATTATAAAGGCCAGAAAAGGTAAAAGCGTTGATTTGGAAGCAACATGTTCTAATATATCTGCAGTTATCAATTCAGGAATTGCAGGACAGGCGCAGATAAATGTAAGTGCGGTTATTGTAACAGAGGAACCAGAGTATAAGACCGCCGATGTTAAAAAATGCACAGATGTACTTGGAAAATATTCAACACAGTACAATGCATCACAGACAGACAGAACAGCTAATGTTAAGAATGCTGCAGCCTTTATTGATGGAAATGTACTGTATCCCGGAGATGAGCTCTCTGTGGCAGATACTATTTATCCGTTAACTGAGGATAATGGTTATAAGCTTGCACCTTCATATGTGTCAGGACAGGTAGTTGACAGTCTTGGAGGTGGTGTATGTCAGGTTTCAACAACTCTTTATAATGCAGTGCTTTTAGCTGAACTTCAGGTTGTGGAAAGATTCCCACATTCAATGGTTGTAAACTATGTTAAACCATCAATGGATGCAGCTATTGCAGGTGATTATAAGGACCTTAAGTTTAAGAATAATACAAAGGCACCAATATATATACAGGCTTACGTTGATGGTGGTATCATTACATTTACGATATATGGTGACGAGACAAGGTCTCCTTCAAGAACTATTAAATATGAATCAGAAATTGTTCAGGAGATTAAGCCGGGAGCGGATGTTGTCACTAAGGATAATACGAAGCCGGAAAGCTATACTTCAGTAACACAGCAGGCTCATGTTGGTTATATTGCCAATCTTTATAAGGTCGTATATGAAAATGGTGCTGAGGTGTCAAGGGATAAGGTTAATTACAGCAGATATAATGCTGAACCAAGACATATTATAGTGGGAACCAAGAAGGACGACAAAAAGGATAAGAAGTCAGATAAGGATGATGAGTCTAAGTCTGATAAGAAGAAGGACAGTAAAACTGATAAAACCAACAAGAACAACAGTACAAAAACTGATAAAAATAATAACAAGAGTTCGGATAAGACAGATAATTCCTCAAGCAGTGTGGAAAGCAGCGACTCTTCAAGTAATGCTGATAATCAGGACAATAAAGCTCAGGATAGTTCACAGACCTCTGGAGATAATTCTGAATCAAAGCAGGAGACACCAGTTACTGATAATACACATAGTGAGGCAGCAGACAAACCGGCAGAGTAATAACTAATGATTACTGGTGGAATTATACATTAAGGTGTAATTAAGGAGTTTATGTATGGCTGATATAATCATGACCGGCTATATTGGAGCAGTAACAATAGCTGGTGTGGCTGCAGAATACAGGGACGAGCTTATAAAAAAGCTGCCACGTGGGCTTGTTGACAGGGCAGCAGGGTATATGAAAGCTTTGGAGGGCAGCCTGTCAGAGTGTAGTCCGGACACATCATTTGTTAAGGAAGATGATATTGTACTTCCTGTTGGAGAGGGAGGAATATTCAGAGCTCTTTCCGGCATAAGCAGCATCACAAAAAAAGGCTTCGTAGTGAATCTTAGAGATATTAATATCACTCAGGAAACAGTTGAAATCTGTGAAATATATGATGTGAATCCCTATAAGCTTTATAGTCCGGGTTGTTGTCTGTATGTAAGCAGTCAGGGCATGAGTTTACTAAGGGCATTAAGGGATAAGGGATATACAGCAGATATCATAGGATATACTACGAGTGATAATGACAAAAAAGTTGTTAATGGTGATGAGACAAGATACCTTGAAACAAGATTTGAGGATGAGATTAAAAAGATAAAGAGGCAGTTATGAATATAGTATTATTGGAGCCGGAAATACCACAGAATACCGGTAATATTGGAAGAACATGTGTAGCAACAGATACTAAACTTCATCTTATTGAGCCACTTGGTTTCAGTATTAATGAGAAGGCAGTTAAGAAGGCGGGTCTTGATTACTGGCCATCACTTAACAAGGAAGTATATATTTCCTATCGTGATTTTGTTGAGAAGCATCCCGGTGCAAAAATATACATGGCTACAACGAAGGCAAAAAAAATGTATACAGAGGTTAGCTATGAACCTGATGCATACATAATGTTTGGTAAGGAAAGTGCGGGTATACCGGAAGAAATTCTTGTGGAGAATGAAGAAAACTGTATAAGAATTCCTATGGTTGGAGATACTCGTTCTCTAAATCTTAGTAATAGTGTTGCAATTGTTCTGTATGAAGCATTAAGGCAGAATAACTTTGAACATATGAACTGCGAGGGTCATCTTCACAAACTTTCCTGGCATGAAGACAAGAAGCAGTAGCATGAATGATTCCAGGAAGGTTATGACAGATAAGTAGGTACACTTTAAGCAAACAGCTATAGCTTACGTGGGAGAGAGAATGAGAATTCTGTACCAACGTCAAGTGTACTTGTTGCAGTAATATTTTCGCCATGAGCATTAATAATTTCTTTGACTATGGACAGGCCAAGGCCTGTTCCTTTTTTGTCTTTACCACGGCTCTGGTCTGTTTTATAAAAACGGTCCCATATCTTATTCAGGCTGTCTTTTGGAATGCCAATACCTGAGTCCTTAACAGATACAAATATTTTATCACCTTTAATTTTGCTGGATATAACAAGTGTGCTGTCGTTATAACTGAACTTGATGGCATTGTCTATAAGGTTATAGAGAACCTGCTGTATTTTGCTAAGGTCTGCAAGTACAAAGGTTTTTGGCTCTTCAAAGAAAAGCTTTACTGTAATCTGTTTTTCTGTACATACACCCTCAAAGCAGGCAACTGTCTGCTTTATAGTAGCATTGATGTCAAAAGGTGTTATGTCAAGAATGGTTCCCTTACTGTCAATACGGCTAAGATCAAGCAGATTTGAGGTGAGCTTTGTAAGTCTTTCAGTCTCAAACATAATAATCTTAAGATATTTTTCACACATTTCGGGTGGAATTGTTCCATCGATCATAGCTTCAGTATATCCCTTTATAGAAGTAAGAGGAGAACGGAAATCATGGGAAACATTGCTTATAAATTTGTGCTGCTGTTTCTCAAGATTGTGGAAGTCGTCACCAATACATCTAAGGGCTGAATACAATTCAGTATATTCGTCACCAGTATTAATATCACACGTATAAGAATAATTCCGGTTACTGTATTCCTTTGCTACCCTCACCAACCTTTTCAGAGGTTGTACGAACTGAAAATATAACATAAGGAATATGGCACTTATAAGGGCAGCCATTCCTGCAACAAATGGCCAGTAAGATGAATTAAGCTCATCAGCTGACCTGCGAATATCTTCGGTATATTTTATCATCACCAGATATCCACGCATTTTCATGTTGTAGGTAATGGGATATGAAACAGACATAAATGGCTGGTCGATATATCCGGGAAGCGTAACATCATAACAATAGGTTTCCGACAGAATATCCGTATCATAGGTATTGAGATTAAACAGGTATGTCTGGTCTGTATCAAATAACATTGTGCCGTCATCTCTTGCTGTAAGAATACGTGCATTAAGATATTTGCTGATGATTTTTATCTCAGTCTGAAGGTCGGCATTAACTAACATATTGTTGTAGTAGCCTTTAATGTAATTGTCGGATATACCGGCAAGTGCATTATAAAAATCAGTCTGAGTCTGAACCTTCAGTTTATTTTCAAAAAAATGAGTGCCATAAACTGACCATCCAAATATCAGAACAGCTAATGTAAATATATAAGTCAGGGCCAGCTTGCCAGCAGCATTCAAATGAAGTTTCATAAAAATCACCTACCGTTTTAATTCAAACTTATATCCGATTCCCCATACAGTTGAAATACCCCATTTTTCATGGTCTTTTATCTTTTCACGAAGACGTTTTATATGAACATCTACAGTTCTTGTATCAACAACATATTCGTATCCCCAGATGTGATCAAGAAGCTGTTCCCTGTTAAATACCTGGTTAGGGTGTGATGCCAGAAAATAAAACAGTTCGAGTTCTTTAGGTGGCATCTCAATATTTTTTCCGTAATACAATACAGAATAGTTTGAAAGATTAATTGTAAGATCAGGATATTCAACACATTTGTCAGAAGCAGGTGCAGCAGGAGTTTTTTCACCAGGCTGTGAGAATCTTCTTAATACTGCTTTAACTCTTGCAACAAGCTCTTTTGAATCAAATGGTTTTATAATATAGTCATCAGCACCTAACTCAAGACCTAAAACCCTGTCAAATACTTCGCCCTTGGCGGAAAGCATGATTATAGGTACTGTTGAAGTTTTTCTTATCTCTCTGCATACATCATATCCGTCTATTCCAGGCAGCATTATGTCAAGCAGGATAAGATCCGGCTTATAGGTTTTGAATTTTTCCAGTGCTTCTGTACCATCTCCGACTATTTCACTGTCAAAGCATTCTTTAGTAAGATACAAGGATATTAAATCGGCTATATTAGCATCGTCATCTACGATAAGTATTTTCTGTTTGTCTGGCATAACTGTTCCCCCTTATGATTTAAATTCAACAATTGTTACACCCTGGTCGCCTTCACCAAATTCACCAATACGGTAGGATTTGACATAGCTTACGTGCTTAAGATGTTCATGTACGGCTTTTTTCAGGGCTCCGGTTCCTCTTCCATGAATAACTGTAACCTGGGAAAGATGTGAAAGATAAGCATCGTCCAGATATTTGTCCAAAAGTGGTATTGCTTCATCAACTGTTTTTCCAATGAGATTGATATCAGTGTGGATATTGGCTGCCTTTGAAAGCTTGTATGTGTTGGTTTTGACCTCAGGTTCCTTCTCCACGGGTTTGTCAATAAGACAAAGGTCATTCAGTTTGATGTTTGAGCTTAAAATACCCATACTTACACCTACAAGTCCCTTACTGCTTGGAAGACTGGTAACAACTCCGTCAAGACCAAGGGATATTACATGGACATTATCTCCCAGATGTATATTATCGGCTGTAATTTTATTATTGCGTTTTTTCTTGGTTTTAATGGTAAGTGAGGAATCCTTTTTGTTAATTTCCTCACGTAAAAGAGAACGCTCTTTTTCAAGCTCGCTGCCGGCACCGGACTGGCGTATCCATTTTCCGTATTTTTTAAATGAATCGTCAGCATAATCCTTAGCCTGCTGCAATATGTCTCTTGCTTCTTCATTGGCACGGCGCAGAATTTTCTCTTTGGCCTTATCTATTCTGTCGTTTTTCTCTTTAAGCTTCTTTTTTAGAGCATCAATTTCTTTTTTTGCTTCTTCAATTTCTGCCTTTTTTGTCTCGATTTCTATACGGCTTGATTCAAGATCACTTATGACATCTTCAAATGACTGGTTTTCCTTATCTACCCTGTCGTTGGCATCTTTAATGATGTAATCAGGAAGTCCAAGCTTCTTTGAAATTGCAAAGGCATTACTTTTTCCAGGAATTCCAATGAGCAGCCTGTAAGTAGGTCTGAGTGTTTCTATATTGAATTCGCAGCTTGCATTTTCAACCATGTCTGTGGACAGGGCATAAAGCTTAAGCTCGCTGTAATGAGTTGTTGCAAGTGCTGTGATTCCACGTTTTAAAAGATGTGAAAGTATTGACATTGCAAGAGCAGCACCCTCTTCAGGGTCCGTTCCGGCACCAAGTTCATCAAATAATACCAGACAGTTTCTTGTAACATTATTCAGAATGTCAACAATGTTAGTCATATGTGATGAAAATGTACTGAGACTCTGTTCAATACTCTGCTCATCACCTATATCGGCAAAAACATCGTCAAAAACTGCAAGACTTGAATTATCCATAGCCGGAATATGCAGTCCTGACTGACCAAGTAATGTAAAAAGTCCCACTGTTTTAAGGGTAACTGTTTTACCACCGGTATTAGGACCGGTTATGATAAGGTGCTTAAAATTATCTCCTATGTGGACATCCACAGGTACTACTTTTTTAGGGTTAATAAGGGGATGTCTTGCTTTTTTAAGGTTAATATATCCTTTTTTGTTAAGCCTTGGTCTTGATGCATTCATTTTCTTGGCAAGCTTGCCTTTTGCGAATATAAAGTCAAGCTTAGTTAAGATATTCACATCATTTTTAATAAAATCAAGTTCGGCCTGACAGAGAGTGCTAAGTGAGGCAAGAACCTTTTCAATCTCTTCCTTCTCTGTAAGCTCAAGCTGTTTAAGTTCATTGTTCATAGTAACGATTGCCATAGGTTCAATAAAAAGTGTTGATCCGGTGGCAGACTGGTCGTGAACCATTCCTGGAAATGATGACTTATATTCAGCCTTTACCGGAAGACAATATCTGCCGTTACGCATAGTTATAAGAGCATCCTGTAAAAGAGTTCTTTTGGAATTAAGGATGCTTCCTAACTGGTCATGTATTTTATTGTTAACATTCTTAATGTTCCTTCGAACATTCTTAAGTCCGATACTTGCGTCGTCACTAATAACTTCTTCAGATATGATACATCTGTTAATCTCACGCATAAGTGCAGAAACCGGCTCTAAAAGATTAAACAGTTCTGTAAGTATATCCTCAGTGTCACCATTATAATTCTTGAGGCTTCCCGCACATTCAAGAAGTGAGCTTATGGATAGAAGTTCTCCTGCTCCAAGAACGCCGCCGGCTTCCAGTCTTAAAAATGTTCCCTTTATCCCTTTTGCCTGATGAAATGAAGGAGCTCCGTTTTTGTATATTCTTGAAAGAGCAGCCTGAGTCTGGCGCTGGGCATAGTCAATATCCTGAAAATCCGTCATAGGTAAAAGTTCTTTGCAAAGGGCCTTTCCATATACAGAATCAGCCATATCTGTAAGTTCATCTATTATTTTATAAAATTCAAGTGTTGAAAGTGATTTTTTGTTCATGTTGTAACCTCATTTCTTCTTTGTCATTATATAATAATGTACAGATACCTTGCAAGCTGGAATTAAAATTGTATATTTATAATTAGTTCATATGCTATTCATATATAAGTATTATAGTAGATATGATGTGGTAAAATCGGATTATTGTAAAAACGTGAAATGAGGCCGGAGGATATATGTCAGCGGATAAGAATAACGGTTACAAATTTATTGAAGAAAAGATTAAACCAGAAAAGAAACGTATAATAAAAGAAAATATAATAAGAGCAGTTAAGGTTATACTGTATGGTATTTTATTTGGGGCTGCGGCAACAGGAATATTTGTTATGATTCTGACATTCTATTATAAGGATACAGATAATGTGCCGATACGACTTCAGACTGCTACGCCGATGCCTGAGGATGTCTTGAATGGAGGCAATGTGAATTCTGGTGAGAATTCACACCAGAATCCTAATAGTCACTCCCAACCTAAGGATGTGGATTCCATGACTGTGTCGGATTTCGATTCATTTGATGTAAAGGATTATTCCAAAATGTATGCAAAAATTGCAGAGTATGGAACTTCTTACAATGATACGGTTGTAACAGTGGCGAAGGTTGTGGAAGGTAAGGATTGTTTTTCAAATCCTGTAGAGAACAGTGATTCCTTCAGTGGTCTTGTGGTACGTATTGATAAAGACTATATTTATGTTCTGACAGAGTATGATGGTATTGATAACAACTGCAATTACCAGATAGTATTTAATAATGGCGAGAAGACAAGGGCAGGTATTCTTGGCCGTGATAAGGTGACAGGTCTTGCTGTAATATATGCAAAGCTTGAGGATGTTGGCAATAAACTTCTTGAGACAGTTAGAACAGCGTTAATTGGAAGTTCTGACGGGATTAAGACGGGAGCACTTATAACAGCTATTGGTAATCCTGCAGGCAATATGTATTCTGTTACTTTTGGAATGGTAACAGGCAATCCTGTAACGAGATATATGATTGATAGACAGGTTTTACTTTATCATACAAATATGCAGAATCTTTCAAGCTGTGGTGGAGTAATTATGAACACCAATGGTCAGGTGGCTGGAATTATTACCCATAGATTTGATGAAGAGGATGAAAGCCTCATGTCATTTATTGGAATATCCCAGCTTGACGCCCTTATTGAGCAGCTCATTAATAATACAAACAGGGCTTATCTGGGTGTTCTTGCAACGAATATAACGGAAGCACATCTTAAGGAGCTTGATGTTTCAAATGGAATATATGTAACGGATGTTGTTTCAGGATCACCTGCTATGGGCAAGGGACTTGTTGTAGGCGATGTTATATCAAAAGTGAATGATAAAGCAATTAATAGCGTGGAAGATCTTACAGATGTGATTGCAGAATATAAACCAGGTGATAAAATAGATGTAACAATTTACCGTACATACCTTAAACAGGACAAAGAAAGAGTAGTTAACATTGAATTTGGTGATGTGGAGGATATGAAATGAGATATATTAATGAATACCGTGAAGGTGATTTTTGCAAGGGAATATATCTTTGCAAGTCTAAACAGGTTTTAACAGCAAGAACAGGAAAAACTTATTATTCACTTATTTTGCAGGATAAGACAGGTTCTGTTGATTGTAAAGTATTTGATATTAACAGTGGAATTGACGAATTTGAAGCACATGATTATATTGAGGTAAACGGACAGGTTTCAAGTTTTCAGGGCAATATCCAGTGGAAGCTTGCACGAATCAGAAAGTGTGATGAGGGTGAATACAATATCGAAGATTATATGATGGCGTCAAAGTATGATCGTGATGATATGTATAAGGAACTTATGAGAATCATGTCTACAGTTAAGAATGAGTACCTTAGAAAGCTTATAAGTATGTATTTTGTAGAGGATGAGGATTTCATAAAGAGATTTAAGGATCATTCAGCTGCTAAAAGTGTACATCACAGTTTTATAGGGGGTCTTTTACAGCATACCTTAGGTGTTGTAAAGGCATGTGATTACATTGCAGGAACTTATTCTAATGTTGACAGGGATCTTCTTCTGACAGCCGGATTATTTCACGATGTAGGAAAAATGGATGAACTGTCCACATTCCCTGCAAATGAATATACAGATGAGGGACAGCTGCTTGGTCACATTTTTATAGGAGCAGAGCTTATTGGCAATTCTGTCAGGAAAATACCCGGATTTCCGGCAAAGCTTGCCACAGAACTCAGACACTGTATTCTTGCCCATCATGGGGAGTTAGAATATGGTTCGCCTAAAAAGCCTGCACTTATAGAGGCAATGGCTCTTAATATGGCAGATAACCTTGATGCCAAGTTAGAGATTCTTATCGAAGAATTTGAAATGGCAGGAGATAACATGGAGTGGCTGGGCTTCAACAGAATGATAGATTCTAATGTAAGACAGACATTTGGTACTAAAAAGTAATTAGAAAAGGACGAAATTTATGTTTTCAAAAAATGATGAAGTTGATATTTTAATTGAAGATATAAGCAATGAAGGAGAAGGCATAGGTCATGTAAATGGCTATGCCTTATTTGTTAAGGATACTCTTCCGGGAGATTATGTTCATGCCAAGATCATTAAAGTTAAAAAAAGCTATGGTTTTGCGCGTCTTATGGACATTATTAAACCTTCAGAAGATAGAACAGAAGCTGTCTGTGAAAATGCTGTGCGATGTGGTGGATGCCAGCTTCAGCATTACAGGTATGACAGGCAGTTAGATTATAAGCAGAATAAGGTTAAGAATGCACTTGTCCGTATGGGTGGTTTTGCTGCTGATTTTATTGATAGTGTAATGGAACCGGTTATAGGTATGGATAATCCATATAATTATCGTAACAAGGCCCAGTTCCCCGTTGGAAAGGATAAGGAGGGCAATACGGTTATTGGTTTTTATGCCGGAAGAACCCACAGCATTATTGACAGCAGATATTGTTATATTCAGTCAGAAGTTTCAAATAAGGTAGTAAGTATCATAAGAAGCTGGATAGAAAGATATGGTATTTCACCTTATGAAGAAACAAAGCATTCCGGACTTATACGTCATATTCTTGTTAGAAATGGTTTTAAAACCGGAGAGGTTATGGTGTGTCTCGTTGTTACCTCAAAGAAAGTACCGTCACTTGATAAGCTTGTAGAACTTCTTGGAGATATTGATGGCCTTGTAAGTGTCTGTCTCAATATTAACAAGGATAAAACGAATAAAATATTAGGTGATAAGATTATAAATGTGTACGGCAGGGATTATATTGAAGACTATATTGGAGATGTAAAATACCGCATATCACCATTGTCATTTTATCAGGTTAATCCTGTGCAGACAGAGAAGCTGTATTCAACAGCGCTTGATTTTGCAGGTCTTACAGGCAATGAAACTGTTTGGGACCTTTATTGTGGAATTGGAACAATTAGTCTCTTCCTTGCAAAGAGTGCAAAGTCAGTGCTTGGCGTTGAGATTGTGCCACAGGCAATCAGTGATGCAAAGGTAAATGCGCAGATTAATAATATTGATAACGCATTATTTACATGTGGGGCAGCAGAGGACGTGGAAGACTTTTTGACTGAAAATGAACTGCAGCACATTTATGGTAATCCGGATGTCATTGTTGTTGATCCACCAAGGAAAGGGTGTGATAGCAAGCTGCTTGATACTATTATCAGCCACAGTCCTGAAAGAATTGTGTATGTGAGCTGTGATCCGGCTACCCTTGCAAGAGATTTGAAGATTCTGTGTGAAGATGTGTATGAGATTAAAAGGGTTAGGGCATGTGACATGTTTGGAATGAGTGGGCATGTGGAGACGGTTGTCTTGCTTTCCAAGGGCGAGGTCGACTCGAAAAAGATTCGGGTTGAGTTCTCTTTGGAAGATATGGATATGT
>OFMT01001028.1_pt1 | contig 22015 bp, 29 predicted proteins | sample 1541891 | NCBI WGS metagenome assembly OFMT01 (sample SAMN04209230, study PRJEB22552) | human gut metagenome | biome: gut; material: feces | host: Homo sapiens | place: USA: Oklahoma | reverse complement strand
AGTGCTCGTTGTCGATGATGGCAAAGTCGAGCCCCGTGCGGCCGAGGCACTCCATAAGGCTCACGCTGGCGGTGTCAAAAAAGGTGCCGATAGGCCGCGCGCCGGCAGCGAGCTTCTGTTTGAGTGTGTTTTCCATGCGGATTCCTCCTTGTCTTGTCTCAATGGCCCGATTATACGTGCATTTTGGCGGGATGGCAAGTGCCGCGCCGCGCACATTTGCGCCCGCCGCATAGGGAATAGCGGGCCAGGAGGTGAGGGCATGGAACTCGGCATTGCATCCGTGGCGGCGATCACGGCCATTGCGTACCTGGTTGGCATGGCGGTCAAGACGACCGGCGCACGATTGGCTCAACACTGCCGCTGCCGGCATCGCGTCCGGCTGGGCCGCGACCGGCGTGCACCAAAGCGTGAAGCAGCTGACAAAACAGAAGTAGCTGCGCCAACACGCCGGGGGGTGCGCGCATCGGCATGTTGCTGCATGTGCGGATGTGTGTTATGATAGGGCCATCGAATGAATTTGGAGAGGTGACAAATGCGCGAGGAAGAATACGATCTCTGCTTTTCGCCGCCGCTGCCGCCTACGGTCTGGGGCGAGCTCAGTCTTTGCTTTGATGTGGATTTCCCGATCGACACGGTTTCTTCCATCCTTGGTGTGCAGCCGACAGAGGCCAAACGGCAGCGGGCGTGCCGGTGGAATGCATATGCGGGCACGCAGAACCCGGGATACTGGACGATCACGTTTGACAAGACCGACACGTTTGATGGTGACGTTGTCCAGCGGACGATACATACTTTTATCGCAGAACACGAGCGGGCGCTGCATCAGATCCTGGAGCGGTTTCAGCCGTGCACGATGTTCTTGACGATTTATGCCGCAGTGCATCAGGACGGAGAATATCCGTCCATTCGGCTAAACCCGTATTTTCTGCAGGATGCCTGCCGGCTCAGCGCGTATGTGGATGTTGTTGTGGATAATGATTATGTGCGCGCAGAGCCGGACAATGGCGATAGCGAAGTATAGCAGCCAGAAAAAATCTCCCCACTCACAGACGGGGAGATTTTTTGGCGCTCGCTGAATGACACGATCAAACGCAGCACGTTCGACGAAAATATTATGTGGACGGGCTCAGCTGCCGCAAGATCCCGCGACAATATTGACATAAGTTGTTTTGGAATGTTATAGTTTGTTTGGAAATAGATATGAGCATTTCATGGCTGGCAGTGCCTGAGAGGCACATTTGAACGAGGGAGAAAAGAGAGAAAATGGTGCGGCTTTGTTTCGGATATAAATACCGCCGCTCGCTGTACTAAAAATAGGGGGATATTATGAAAAAGAAGCCGATTATTACGGGAATGCTGATCGTACTGCTGCTGACTTCGGCGGCCTGCGAACGGGTAAAGGCGATGGATACCAGCTATGAGATCCAAACAGTCGGAACGCCGGATTGGAACGAAGCAGGCGAGATCATAGGAGACTGTCACTATCAAAAGCTTGTGTTTACGAATCCGAATAAGAACTTGTCCAAGATAAACGCATATATCGAACAAGCGTGCAATACGTTCTTTGCAAATGGGTCTGGCAAGGACTATCAAGATTACTTGGCTGAAGTCCCGGCGGAAAGACTTGGCGAATTGGTAGATTACCCGTATAAGTCAACTGAGGATATAGAAAATGTCTTTTTGACCGACAGCTATGTCAGTATCCAGATGAAATCGTTTTGGTATTGCGGCGGCGTTGCAAATACGAATTACTCCGGTGCAAGCTATGACCTGAAGACCGGAGAGGCTTTCAAAATCTCGGATTTGCTGAGCGGCAGCGAAGGAGACATTTTGTCGACGGTGAAGAGTGTCTATTGGAGTGCACTGGTCGATCACTATACATATGCGGGAATGTTTGACAGCGCCCGGGATGCTCTGGAGAAAAAGACTCTTTCCGATTATCATTTCTTTGTGGGGGAAGCAGGAGAGATCTTCTTCATTGCAGATACATATGAATTCGCGCCTGGCGCAGCGGGGCCGTATGTGTTTGGCAGCGGCCTAATGGTCGGCGACACATGTGATGGAAACAGCTAACCGTCCGTAACCACGGATTTGTTGACGAGCAGCAGCCGGAGAATGGATCATAATGTGCAAAACAACTACATCTAGCCTATTTGGATTCCTTTGACGACGGAACGGCGAGACCGTCATCTACCCCGTGCGCAAGCCGCCGAAGGGAGTCGCGCCCAATGAATAACACCCCCGCCGGATTCGGGCCTTGATCTCCGCACGCGGTTAGCATTTTGTTAGCAAAATGCGCTTGCATTATGCGGAAAACAGTCGTAAATCCGTGACGTTTTTCGCGCCGAAAAGCTTTCCAAAAGCGCCGCAAAGCATTGATAAATAAAGAAAAACCAGCAATCTCAATGGATTGCTGGTTTTCTCTATTTTGGTGCTCCAGCGGGGATTCGAACCCCAATAGAATCACGTGTTTTCAGTACTTATCACTTTCTGACAACACTTTTGACAACTTTCTGCTGCGTTTTACGTACCGGTTGACCTTGTTGTGTACCTGCTGTTTACGCTTGTCCTCAAGGTCGGTGTAGATATCCTGCGTCATTGCGATGGTAGAGTGCCCGAGCAGGTATTGTGCATCCTTGACATCGATATTCGCGCTGTGCAGCATGGAGGCATATGCGTGCCGGAGTTGATGCGCAGTCGAGTGGATGTCATGGCTCTGCTGGTATTTTTTCAGGCCGGATTCCAACTCCGTTTTTGTCGGCAAGCCGTCCGGGAAGAAGATGAATGTCTCCGGGTCGTCATAGTGTGGCAGGATCTCGATGACGTTATCCGGCAGGTCGAGGTAGCGCACGCCGGCTTCGGTCTTAGGGGCTTTGAGAACAGGCTTTCGTGTGTCGGAATATGCAACGGCACGCGCGACGCGCGCAGTCCGCGTATCGAGATCAATATCTTTTTGCTTCAGCGCAGCGGCTTCTCCGCGGCGTGCACCCGTATACGCCATGAAATACGACATTCGCGCGAACAGGCTTTCCGTCTTGGATTCTTCGATTTTCTGCAGATCATCCGGCGGTGTCGGCTTTCTGGGTACGCGCGGGTTGCCCTTTGGTGTCGGGATTCCAATGCAGGGGTTCACATCAATGTCGGCGCAGAGAAAGGCATAGTTCAGAATCTGCCGGATCACAGACTTAGTATTATTGATGACCTTCTGAGAGTAGCCGCGCGCGGCGAAGCGCTGCAGGAAGACGACAATCTGGTGGCCGGTGATGTCTGCGATATACTGATCGCCGAAAGCGTCCACGGCTCGATTTTTCGCCGTTCTGTACCCGCATACGGTGTTCGGAGACAGGCGCGGTTCGCACTGTTCCCACCAGTCATCGGCGACGGCCTCGAATGTCCGGCCGTTGTCTGCGGCATCGTTCGCGTGTTTCTCCAATTCGCGGATATAGTCGTCACGCTTTTGCTCGACTTCTTTGTCGGTCTTCCCGTAGAAATATTTTCGCTCGCCATTGATGGTGTCAGATAAGACGATGCGGCCATCTTTGCGCAGCGTGTATTTTGTCCTTTTTCTTGCCATTGGTGTCCTCCTATGGTATCATAAAAGGGTAGACGGCTCCCTTTATTGACGTATTGGTGGGTTTCTACTCTGACCGTCCTGGTGTTGCAGCACCGGGGCGGTTTTGTATAAGAATGAAATGTTCGGAAATTTGTAAAGATAACAGTGCGATGAAATGTTGAATTACAAAAACGCTTGATTTTGAAATTTAACTGTTTCCATAGAGCACTGCACCGGGGAAAGGAATAGATGCTAGCAAGGAGTAAAGAGAGCGAGCAGTCAAGTGCAAAAATGCACATATTTGTTAAAGTTAGACAACCAAAGATAGTAAATTATGTGCAATTAGATGTTTACATTTCCGTGAAAAAAGCATAGAATATAACCGTAGGATGTTTATCATCCTATGCAAGATAAGAAACACATGTTTCGTCATCTCGCGTCCACCACGCAACTGCCGCCTGTCGCCAGCGGCCAATAAGAGTGCGACTTGCTTACGATTGCCGCCCGCCTGCGTGCGGCATACAAGTGCAGGCTTGCAACACACGAAGCCCTCTGCAGGAAGCGGGGGGCTTCTGCATTATAGACAGAGGAGAAGCCTATGCAGTTGGTTGCGCATGGCCTTTATACGGTTAAAGACCGATACTTCACCGAATTTGGGAACGGATACTGGGTTGACAATAAGCAGGAAGGAAGGCCGTACTATTATCTGTTTCAAGATACCGACGGTGTGGATTGGGTGATTCCAATCAGTTCACAAGTTGATAATTATAAAAGGAAAATTGCGAAAGAAGAGAAAAAGCGCGGCGTCGGCAAATGTATCTATTATCATATTGGATTGGTTGCTTCGAAGGAGCGAGTGTTTCTGATTGGAGACATGTTCCCGATTGATGAACGATACATAAAAGCACCATACAGAATCAGCGCTTACCATTATGTCAGCAAGAACAAAGCGCTCAATACTACGCTTCGCAGGAAAGCCACAAAATATCTTCGGCTGGTAGAACGGGGCGTAACATACAGCCGCAACGATATCATGGGAATTAAGCAAAAACTGATATCCGATAGAGTAGCAGCAACAAAGTAAATGAGCCAGTTGTCTGCCCACACATTCGCCGCCTCGGTGTTCCAGCACCGGGGCGGTTTTTTATTATACAAGTGAGTATTTTTGCTTGCTTTGCTCAGATTCGCCGATATTTTGTGCATTGCTCCGCATGATTTGTGCCCAATTGTCTGGGAAACTGATATGCTTCAAGAGAACGTACTTATGCGCTGATATTGCGCGCGAAAGGTCAGCAATAAAGGCCTCTTTCTTCTCTTCAGGTAAGAGCATGTAAATTGCATATGCATATCCCCAAAATGTACTCTCATTCCCCGCGAGCGCATCAGGGAGACGAATTTTGGGAGAAAGAAAGCGATTATAGAACCTGCCGCCATGCGCAGCAATATTTCGCGCGACGACCGCACATTGGATCCAGCTTTCGATATATTCTCTGGATGGAATGTTATAGAACTCCCTAGCCATCTTGTTCCGGTCTTCGCTTACCATGTTTTTGTAGAACTTCGATACTTGCCCAAATGACATGAGTTCTGTAGCGACCCACACAGGGAAAATGTTTCCTTTGCAATCTTTGTGGTGTTGTACAAAAAGTTCGTTCCTTCTGGCATCCTTGTCTTTGCGCAACTCGTACATCATGCCACTGTGCCTATCGATATCCTCAAAATTCTCGTAATTCAGATACCCGATGGGGCCGTATTTCTGAGCATGATAATAGGCAATATAAGCTTTTAGATTTGTTTCGATTGTCGACGTTGCCGATAAGATGATTTCCCTCAGATCGACGTCAAATTGGTAAACATCGACGACATTTTCAAAAGTTGTGTTTGGATAGAACACGTCATCTGGCGGATCTCCATGCTTTTTCACCATGGTCAACCAATAGCCACTCAAGCGGTAGTAGTTTTCAGAACGAAGCACTCTTTTGGCGTACTCTTCATCGTCAATGATTAACCCACGCGTCCTAAGCTTTTCTATCTGTTGCTGGTATGTGCAAAAAGGCTTCACGAATTCAACAAAATTCATATTTATCCCCTAAAATGCAAATAACCCGCCATGATACGCATAGGTGCTGTCGCATCCAGAGGCTTGGCGGGTTCCGTTGTTTTTATTTTAAACCGAAACACGCAAAAAAGCAACCACTAGATATAGAACGTTATCGGAAGAACAATCACAAAATGCGGATTGTTAATGAAGCGCTGCGCCGGGGCAATTCTCATTCTCCCTTAGTTAGGAAATGCCGCCTGTACAGCTCTTTCAGCTCATCGGCGGTATAGTTTGTGCCGAACCGGCGATTGATGAGGCCGCGCGTGAGGCCCCAATTCCAGCCGTATTTGTGGACTAGGCGGTACATGACGCTATAGATTTCTGTCTGCATGCGTGTCCCCTCCCAAAAACGAAATACCTTCAATTCCGCCCGGGCGCACAGCACCCGGGCGGTTGTGATTATTTCGCCTTTTCGAGGCGCACGGTTTTGGTGGTGCCGAGAGCCGATGCCTCGTAGCTGATCTCACCTTTTTCATATGTGAACGTCTTGGTATCGGCGCTGGACGCCAACAGGGCAGAGCCGGTTTTCTCTTTGTCGTTCGCAGATTCCCATGTATAGGGTTCATCGGGCGTTTCCGGAGCAACGAACGTTCCGGCCCAATATAGGGACTTGGACTCGCTGTCCGTGTTGACCCAGTAGATTTCGATCGTGTCGCCGCTGATGGTGGCCGCCTGGTAGCTTTCCTTCGAGTCCGAGTTTGACTGCACCCATTCACCCGTCAGATCTGGGGGAGTGGCGACTTCAGGCGTCTTTGTGTCGCCGCCGTTCTGGCTGCCGCACGCCGTCAGGCACAAGACCAGAAGCATGGTTGCGATGATGGACAATAGGCGGCTTTTTGCGAATGTTTTTTTCATAGACATTCTTCCTCTCGTTTTTCTCGCCGTTTCCGGCGGATTACGACAATTCTATCATTTTATGGCTGTAATGTCTATTCTTTCTTTGCTGTACAATAAAAGGGACTGCGGTATACCACGCCGCCTCACACGGCGCTTTCTTCGCTGATCGTGCTGTCGATCATCTGCTGTAGCTTATCGCGATCCCACAGCAGGATTCCATTCTTTTCGGCCAGTTGCTTTGCGCCGGCGGTAAAATAATTATTCGTCATCACGACGCCGACATGGCAGTTATACATGCTTTTACCGGCGCACACTTCCTGCACTGGTGTGTTCCCCAGCGCGGAAGAATAGCATTTACACTGGACGGCATAGCGCACGCCTTCTTTTTCGGCGATCACATCAACGCCTTGGTCGCCGGAACCTGGTGTCACGGACACGTTGACAAAGCCGTTTTTTCGCAGCAGGTCAGCGCAATAGTTTTCAAATTCATGGCCTTCCATACCGTCGGTTTCAGAAATGTCGATGCCTGACATCGTACCTTCGCAACGAACCGTTCCGTCAGCAGCTGCATATGTGTTCATAACACCGCATTCCTCAAATAACTGGTTGCGTAGTTTAATCGCAAATTCCATGGTCTCATCATCGAATTCGTTTTTGTGTTGTTCAATTTCATTTGCAAATATGCGGCATAGGCTCTCTACATGGCTGCGGCTGTTTCTGTATGTTGTTTTCGCCGCTTTTTTTACGCTGTTGTAATGCCGTTCGATAGCATCTCTTGTGTGCCATTGCTTGTTATTGACGAAAATGTCGTACTGAGTAGATGGTTTCAAAGTGAATGGCACACGATCTTCAAATGCAATCAATTCATGTGTTTCGGACAGTATGGAATGATAGTAGGACAAAAACGTTTCGATGTCGTCAGCCTCGTTCGCCAATTCTGTAGACGCCTGCGCTTTTGCAATCAGATCTTGAACCGTTGAGTACATCTTTGTTTTTCTTCGCTTAGACGCCCAAAAAAGAGCAGCGCCGCTGCCGACAAGAAGTATACCATCCACAGCGAATCCGACCGTGTCGTTTATAACGCCTATCATGAAAACCGGAAATGCCAACGAAAAGCATATGACTCCGATCCACTGCAGCCCGTCAAGCTTTTGCTTGTTCTTCACAATCAATCCCTCGTTTCTGTTCTTCCTTCAACTGTTTATGTTTCATCCTTCTGCCATGTGGCAACATAGACACACGGATGATAATTGAAAAATAGCATATTTCGGGCAGTATTGCAATAAGTTAGCAAAAAACGTTCGGAATACCGAACGTTTTCAACACGCAGCCGAAAAATGTGGTAGGATTATGGCGAGGATGAAAAACAATGTACGGGAGTATAGAGAATACAAAGGCGTCAGTCTGCGGTGGCTGGCCAGAAAGGTGGGGTGTGGGACAAGTACGCTGTGCGACATAGAGAAGGGCAGGAGCGTTCCAAACGTCCGCCTCGCCATTCGGATAGCGCGGGCGCTGGGAACGACTGTGGAAGAACTGTGGGAGGGAGCAAAGTGAATGGATAGACGGGAGCATTTACGACGTGAGATTGAGCGGCTTCTGGATGATGCGGACGAGCGAATGCTTATGATGGTACTTAGTTTTTTGCGAGCGGCTTGATATGGATATGTAATTGGAAACCCGGAGCGGGAATCAATCCTGCTCCGGGTTTTTGTCGTTTGTAGTGATCTGCTGTGCGAATGCTTCAATGTCATTCCACCGTTCGGCCGGCAGGCGCGAGAGCGCAAGCAGAAAGCGACGGCGGAAATTGTCCTCTTCGCCGTGCATGACATTGCCGACGAAACGCATGATCTCCTCGTCGCGCGCAATTTGGATGAACATTTCACCATCGCCGGTGCGCAGCCAATGTTCGCTGACGCTGTACGTCCGGCATATGGATGTAATCATAATATCCGAAACGGCCGCACGTCCGTTTTCAACGTTATTGATCATGTCCCTGCTCGCACCGAACGGTGCGCCAAAAGCGGACTGCGAAAGCCCCAACGCCTTGCGAACATCTTTAATTCGGCTATTCGTATTAGCCACCTCCTTTGCGTGTCTATAATCTATCACGACGTTTTGAGTTTGTCAACACAAAAAGCGCGCGGCGATTTTTGAAAAATGTGTTGACAAACTCATTTTTCGGCGATATTATGAGCATACAAGCACAAGCGAATGTGTTCGCGAACACAAATCGGGAGGTGAAACGGCAATGTTGACCGGTAACGAACAGAAAACCATCGAGCGGCTGGCGGCCATGATGCAGAGCATGGACGATCTGCAGAAGGCGCAGCTGTGCGCTTTTGCGGAGGGGCTGGCGATGGCGCTGGAGCACAGCAAGCGCGCGTCGTAAGGCGCACGCAATCCATTCGATTGGAGGTGAGGACATGAACCAAGCGGCGAAAATGATGATCGCGAGCAACGGAAGGCAGAGCGCGGTACTGCTCGACGGCGTTATGATCGGCGTCGGCGTTGACGGCGTCCGCCTTGACGTGAAGGAGGGCGTATCGAAGCTGAGTATTACCGGCATTGATGTGGAGCGATTCCGCGCCGGAAATGAAGCGGACTTCGAGCGCTTTTGCACCGGATCGTCAGGGAATGAACTGAGCGGAGAATGATAGCCATTCCTTTATGGTGTCGACGGGCAAATTCTCCATGAATATGATGCCGGAATCGGTAAGCGTGTAATTGCCGCAGATGTCTGTTTTTACATATTTCGCGTTTGACAGCTCTGCCAAGCTGTCGGAGACGGCTGCATCAATGGCGGCGGCATCGTGTGATTCGGTATCGAAATAAACCGCGGAGGATTTTGCTTCTCCGCTTGCGCGCCTCGATTTATAGGCTTTGTAGATCGTAGCGAGAGCCTTTTTCGCGTCTCTGGTAAGTGTGTGATCCATGAATTTTCCCTCCTTACTTCAGCAGTTCTATTCCAGCTTGGAGGATGAAGGAGGAAATGCTGGATATGGCAGCGTTGAATACACTTGGGAAATGAGACTTTAGCTTTTCCCATGTGGTCGGATTTTTCGTCAATTTCAAGTATTCAGTTCCTTTTGCCGAAATACCTGTAAAAACATATGAACGTGCTCCGCCCTTGAGTGCTGTGCTGCGCGGGATGGGCAGATTGACTAGCCCAAGCTTCACCAGATATTCCGCAGCATTGTAAATGTCGTCGGATGTGTAATTGCTGAGCGGCTCCTCATGAAGCACCTTTTTGAGCTTTATGGGCTTGACACGTTTTCCGGTACTGCTGATTTCAAGACAACTGTCGAGGTATTGCAGCAAATCACGGGCGCAATCTTCATTTACCATGAGTGGTACATCCTTTCATACGCAGAATTTCCATGTTTTCCATTTGCAGTATATCAGAGAGCGCCGAAGTTTTCAATATCAGCACATTTTTTTAAAGGAGAGAGGTACATATGCCGCGAGAAAAAGAAACCTTCCGGCTTGAGCTGGAGGAAATCCTGAAGTTCACCGGCGGCCGCCGGGTGCTGACGGTGACAGACGTCAGCAATTATACAGGGCAAAGCAGACGGGTGTGCCGCGAGCGGTACAACGTCAGCGGGAAAGAGGGCATCAGCGCTGTGGCGCTTGCCCAGATGTTGGCCAGATAGGTCAAGAGAAAGGAGAAACCAATGAAAGCAACAGGAATCATCAGGAGGGTCGATGACCTCGGCCGCATCGTGCTGCCGAAGGAGTTGCGCCAGACGATGGGCATCCGGACGGGAGATCCCATGGAGATCTACACAGACGCGGACAACATCATCCTGCGCAAGTATGCGCCGGGCTGTGCGTTTTGCGGGAGTGTGGACGGAGTCCGACATATCCACGATGTGCCGATGTGCGCTATCTGCGCGAACAACATGCAGATGCTGTACCGAACGGCAGAGGGGAGCGACGACGAATGAAGGTATTCGGAGATCCGCGCGCCAAGGCGAAGGTGCGCCGCTTGATCGTCGGCGCGACGGAGGACGCCATCATGGCTGTGACGTTTTTGGCCGTGGGAGGCCTGCTTGGCTGGGTCATGCATGTGATCTTCACAGCCCTCGGCGTCGCATGAGACGTCCGGAGGTCGTATACATGTCACCGGCAGAGCTGGACAAGCGCCGCCGGAATGACCGCTGGGCAGCGCGTGGCCGCGCCCGGGTAGTGTATCCGGGGCGCAAGGCCGTGACCGTGCCGTGCGCGTCGCCGTTCGCGGCGATCCAGTGCGCGGCGGACCTGTGGTGCGTCCCGTGGCAGGACATCGTCCACGACGCGCACGTCCACTGGGCGCCGCCGGAGACATAAAAAGACACCGCCTGCGAAGATCGTCAAACCCGCAGGCGGTGAAAACCCAATAGCGCACAGGGCGCGCTACACTATATATATTATAGCATACAGTTGCCAGCCCTGCAAGCCGAAAAACGCTGACGCCGCAAGGCGTTTTCAGCTTCGGTAAGACCAATTACTAACTCGACCGGAGACAGACAGGGAGGCAATCATGCCGTATGTACATCGCACTGTCGTGTGCGGGGAAACGGTCGAGCACCGCAAGATGTATTCATCCCGTGTGCACAGCAAGGAGGTCAAGCCGCGCAAGCGATCATCCGAGAAGGAGACCTCCAAGTGCCAGGAGCGCATCAACGAGCGCGTGGCCGAGGAGCACCTGCGCTGGCTCATCAACTGCAACTACCATTATGGCGACTTCCATCTGGTGCTGCACTACTGGTGCAAAACCATCACATTAGAGCAAGCCGAGCGGGACAGAGCCGCGTTCTTCCGCGAGCTGCGCAAGGCGTACGCCAAAGCGGGCAAGCGCCTGAAATACATCGCCGTGCTCGAAACCAAGCACATGACGAACGTGCATCATCACATCCTCCTGCCGCGCTTTGACGCGCAGATCATCGCCGCCGCCTGGACAAAGGTGACCAATGGCGCGGGGTCTATCAGCTTCCAGATGCTCGATGACCGCAAGAACCACGCAAAGCTCGCGTCCTACCTCATCAAGGAATCACGCTCCACCATGCGCCGCTGCCGCGAGCAGGGCATCCGCCGCCGGCGGTATACCTGCAGCGCCGGCATGGCCAAGCCGGAGATCCGCTATCAGGTGACCAAGGCCGAGACGTGGAGAAAAGAGCCGAAGGCCAGACGGGGGATGCATCTCTATCGCTTTGACGATGGGTCGGAGTATAAGAGCGGCTGGCACGAACTGAGCGGCTGGCCGTGGCAGGAGTATTACGAGATCAAAGACACCGCATAGAAAGGAGCATCCACAATGAGTATCAGCATGGACAGCCTGCCGCCGCGCTATCAGAAACAGGCGGCGCGCAAGCTGGATCCCGCAGCGTATGAAAAGGCGCTGCAGTTTTTCCACGCCGAGGAGACCAAGAGCCCAGCGCGCCAGGCGCAGGGGAGCATCAGCCACGCGCTCGGCGAGAGCTTCGAGGCGCAGATCCTCGCCGCGTGCGAATATTACCGGTCGATCTGTCACGCGGAGATCGACAAGACGCCGGAGCCGATCAAGGTCATTTCCGGCCGGCATCAGAATCCGAGCGGCTGCTGGTCGTTCGAGGCGGTTTTCACCAAGCAGGCGCAGCCGGATTTTCAGGGCACGCTATGCGGCGGCAGCAGCGTAGTGTTCGAGGCCAAGGCCACGGACAAAGACCGCATCATGCAAAGTGCGGTCACGGAAGAGCAGGCGCGTGCACTGGAATCGCACGCCAATATGGGCGCGCTGGCGTTTGTGCTGGTGTGCCTGCGCGGGCGCGCAGTGTATCGTGTCATGTGGGAGGACTGGCAGAACATGAAAGAACTATTCGGCCATAAGTACATGACGGCCGTGGAGCTGGAGCCGTACCGGGTGCAGCTGCGTCAGGGCGTGATCCGGTTTCTCGGCGACGCAGGATAAGAGCAATAGCGAAAGAGAGGTATAGCTATGAACGAATTTTACGAGAAAGCCATCGAGCGGCTGCGCGATGACAAGGGACTGAGCGGAAACAAGGAACGCGCCATGGCGCCGGCCGTGCGCGAGGCGCTGGAGAAGTTCTGCGAAGAGGACGGCGAGTTTGCGCAGGCCGTGGCGCAGGGCGGGAGCTTCCCGGAGTGTGTGCAGGCCGTGGCCAAAGGCGTGGGCGGGAGCATATCGGACATCGAGGCGTACCGCAAGGCGGTGCAGTTCTACTTCCCGGGCGCGGAGATCGAAACGACGATGCACGTGCGCCTGTGCGGAGACGACGCGAAGCCTGAGGGACTGCTACTGAAGCTGGACGACTTCTTCGGGGTGTGAGCCATGCGGTATCTGAAATGCAACCTGCCGCCGGAGCGGCACGAGGAGATCCTGGGGAAGTTCTGGCACTACCCGACGCAGGAGGAAGAGGATGCAGTGCACGATCTGTTCACGCCGCACGTGTTTTTCGAGACCTATGGCAACGAACGCGAGGTATGGGCAACGTGCTGCCGCCAGCATGGGATCATCGGCAAGCGCGGGCCGAAGCACGGCAGCGAGGGAAACTGCCCGTTTTGCGGGCAGGTGGCCGTGTGGAATGCAATCGGCAAATACGGCGAGCAGATGCGTTCCCTACGGGAAGAAACGCACGTTGCGTTTTTGCGCAGGGCCGGCGAGGCACTGCGGATCGAGGCGATGCAGATCGAGATCAGCTACACGAAGGGTCTGATCTATGACGGCATCTACTACGACATGAACTGCTGGGGGCAGAAAGCCTACTATCTCGCGCCGGGGACGGTGCAGATGTGGGAGCGGACGCGTGAATGGAGCTGCGGAGAGTGGACGCTGCCGTACTGGAAGGCGAAGGCCACGGTGTCAGAGCCTTTTTCGCCGAACATGATGGGCTGGGCGTGCTATCAGGGCGACTATACCGTAATCGGCACGGACGCGCTGAGCGAGACAAAGGCGTGGCGCTACTGCCAGATCGAGGACTGGATGCGCTATGAGCTTGCGGAGCGCTGGGAAGAAGAGCCGGTGAAGTGGGCTGTGACGTATCTCGCGGGCTACGCGATGTGGCCACAGATCGAAATGGCCGTGAAGCTCGGCCTCGGGGACGCGGTGACACAGCTTGTGGTGAGCGGCGTGAAAAACGCGCGGATCCTGAACTGGAACGCGCGAAATCCGGCAGACTTTATGCGAATGAGCAAGCAGGAGGCGCGCGCATGGCTGCAGTCTGGCGGGAACTTTGAGACGCTGAGAAGCTGGCGGGAGACCGCGCCGGAGCTGACACCGGATGTGTACATCCATCTCTGCCAGCGGCTCGGCGGGGTACGGATGGCGGAAGCGTGCAAGGAGTGCGCGGAGACGGCCGGCGTGAAGCTGGAAAAGGCGGCACGATATGCCGAGAGCAAGACGGGCGTGCAGCTGTGGGCGGACTATCTGCGCATGGCGCGCGAGCTGGGCTATGACCTGACGGAGGCGACGGTGGCCATGCCGAAGGATCTGCGGGAGCGGCACGACGCGGCGGCTGAGCTGCTGGAGATCCGGAAGGACCAGGCCGCCACTGCGGCCTATGCGAAGCGGTACAAGAAGCTGTGCCAGAAGTACGAGTTTGCCATGAGCGGCTTGCGCATCATGGTGCCGAAGAGCGGCAGCGAGATCGTGCGCGAGGGCAAGACGCTGCACCACTGTGTGGGCGGCTACGCTGCGCGGCACATGAACGGGAAGACGACGATCCTGTTCCTACGGCACGAGAAGCGGCCGGAGCGACCGTGGATGACCATCGAGCTGACGGGGAAGGACACGATCCGCCAGATCCATGGGTATAGGAACGAGGGGTATAACCATGCGCAGGATCCGGAGGAGCGGTACGCATGGTTTCTGGATGCGTGGCTCGGCTGGGTGCACGCAGGCAGCCGCCGCAACAAGCAGAAGCAGCCAATACTGGAAGCAAAGGAGAAAACGGCATGAATGAACTGACAAGGACGCCGGAGACCGTGGGCGCGGAGATCCGCGGTCTGACGGCACAGGCAAAGCAGATGACGCTGTGGTTCGGCATCGAGATCGGCCGCCGCCTATGCGAGGTGAAGGAGATGATCGGCCACGGGGAGTGGCTGCCGTACCTGAAGGCGCAGACGGAGTTCAGCCAGAGCACGGCATCGCGCTTTATGACGCTGTACCGCGAATATGGAGCGCAGCAGCAGACCCTTTTCGGGGCGGAATCAAATTACCCAACGTTGAATAATTTGAGTATTTCCAATGCTTTGCGGCTGCTCGCACTGCCGGAAAACGAGCGGGAGAGCTTTGCCGAGGAGCACGATGTGGAGCACATGTCGGCGCGGGAACTGGACGAGCTGATCCAGGCGAAGAAGGCGGCCGAGGACGAGCGGGATCTGTACGAGCAGAAGCTGGCCGAGCAGATGGGCGCGGCGGAGCGGCTGAAAAAGGACGCCGAGACGGCGGCGCAGGAGGCCGAGGCACGCTGCCGGGAGCTGGCGGAGACACAGGCGCAGATCCGGGCACTGCAGGAAAATATCCGCACGCTGGAGAGCAGGCCGGTTGAGGTGGCCGTGCAGGTGGACGAGGGCGCTGTGGCCAAGGCGCGCGAGGAAGAAAAGGCGGCGGCGAAGAAAGAGCTTGAGCGGCTGGAAAAGAAGCTGCAGAAGGCGGAAAAGGCGCGCGAGCAGGCGGAGGCCACGGCCAAGGCCGCCGAGGACAAGCTGGAGACCGCCGCGGCGGACGTGGCCAAGGAGCGCGACGGTCTGAAGCTGGAGCTGCAGGAGGCGCGCCGGAAGCTGGAGATGAGCGACGTGACGGTGGCGCAGTTCAAGATCGTGTTTGACACCGTGCAGGGGAATCTGAACGACATGCTGGCGCTGATCGCAAAGGCCAGCGGCGAGAACCAGACAAAGCTGCGAGCGGCTGCGGAGAAGCTGGTCGATGCTTTTAAGGGCCGAATCGAGTCGTGAAAGGAGGACAACCATGAAAATCTACATATCAGGGAAAATCGCCGGGGATCCGGACTATAAGGGGAAATTTGCCCGAGCGGCTGCACAGCTTGAGCGGCTGGGCGCGACGGTCATCAATCCGGCCACAGCGCCGGAGGGGCTGGACAAGCTGGACTATATGCGCATCTGCTTCGCTGAGATGGAGGCGGTGGACTACGTCGTGTTCCTTCCGGACTGGTCGTCTTCGGATGGCGCGAAGCTGGAACGCGCGTGGTGCGACTATGTCGGCGTGCCGACGGCGAATTGGGACGCTTTTCGGGTAGACATGCTTGTGCGGAAGTCGCACGGCTGCACATTCCGCGAGCTGCTGGCGCTGGAGCATCCGAACGCGGTGGACGAAACCTGTATTGGCGGGTGTTTTGGATGCCCGAATACCTACGGTTACGAGCCGAAGAACAAACCGTGCCCGCATGAACATGTTCATCAGCGAGAGGTAAAAGAAGTACTGTGCGCGGCCTGTTGGGATCGTATCGTCCCGGGGAGCGAGGCAGTGTGAAATGATGAATTACAAAGGCGTGGCGCGGTTGGCTGCGAAAGAAGCGAAGGGATATCAGCTGTTGATCTACGAGACCGGCGGCGTTATTGGCATGGTTGGCCGCGAATGGGCATACGGCGCACAGGTTGATATGCTGCAGCGAACTAACGGCCGGGAGTTGCTGGCGGAAGTAGTGCGCATGCTCGGCCGGATACCGGAAGAAGAAGCGGTGAGCGTTCAGGAAAGCGGGCGGATCGAACAGGCTGTGCTGCTGGACGCAGCGCTCCAGCGCATGGGTGAAGCGCTGGCGGTGCCCACTATCCAGGAGGCAAAAGCCACACCGCTGATGTATGGAAGCACGGCGCTGTGGCAAACGCGGGAGAAAATGATTATCGGCCTTCCCGATGATGTGCAGGCCGTTGTTGCGGCAAATGAAGTGCTGCTGACGGATGAAGCCGGCAAGGTGGTGCGTTATGATTTGGACAGCGAGACGTTCATCGCGCAGTCGCTGAAAAACGCAGATGCGCTGTGGCGGGCACTTATGTCGACAAGATGGGTTGCTTGGGATGACTGACAAAGGAGGTGAGGATGTTGGACTGGAAACGGGAGGCGGCTGATGAGCTGCGCAACTACATGAACCGAAAGGCGGCAATTGCAAACATCAGCGATCAGATCGCTGACCTGGCGACAGAGATCACAAGCATCCGCAGCGCATCGGCGGACGGCAGTCCGGTCGCCGGCGGCTCAAACGGCCGGGACGATGCGCTCGTCAACAACATCCTGAAGCGCGAGCGGCTGGAAGAGGCGCAGCGCTTGACAGAGAACCGTGTACGCCGCGTGGATCGTGCCTTGAATCAGCTCTCTGAGCGGGACCGCTGTGTGCTGCAGCGCTTTTACATCACGCCGTGTATCGGCGGCGTCGAGCGGCTGTGCCGGGAATTGGCCATCGAGAAAACGACAGCTTACCGTTGGAAGGATTGCGCACTGCGGAATTTTACAATCACAATGTACGGCCTCACAGAGACGTGAGCGTAACGTGGGAAAAAATCGGGAACATTTTCACGGGAATCTGTGTTAAAGTGATATCGCGGGATTGCGAGAGAGACCGGTTCCGCAAGTCACTTTGTGATATACCTCTCTTCCTTTGATCCTTTTTGCAGAATGTACGCATGGCTTTTTCTCTTGTCTCTGTCAACTCCGGTTTTCTCATGTCTCTCAACAAAGCAAAGCACCGGCCCGGTTTCGGGTTCGGTGCTTTGTGCATTCTGGTGCGGTTATGAATCTGAAACAACTTACCTACAAACTGCAGGCGGCGCTGAACCAGCGCGGCGAGCATTACAAAGTCAATCAGTTACAGCACTACTCCGAGCGGCTTGGCCGGATGGTAACAAAATACGTGCTGGAAAAGGCAGAAACCGATGAAACCGGGAAGCATATCAGCACGCGCGTACTGGAGACTTACAGCATGGCGGATGTCGTAAAAACGCTGGCGAAAATCTATAGCGGGTGATCCCATGAATCTCACGCCAAAGCAGCGCGCTTTTGCGGATTTTTACATCGAATTGGGCAATGCGACCGAGGCGGCGCGCCGGGCGGGATACTCGGCGAAAACCGCCAAATCCATCGGAGCGGAAAACCTGACAAAACCTGACATAAAAATCTATATAGCGCGGCGGCAGGAAAAAATCGAATCCGAGCGCACGGCATCCCTGAAAGAGATCCAGGAGCTGCGCACGGCGATCATGCGCGGGAAGGAAAAAGACCAGTTCGGCATTGAAACCTCCATCGCCGACCGTCTACGCGCAGCCGGCGACCTTGAGAAGTCGCTGCGCATCAAGGAAGAGCAGGAAACAAAGGCAGCAGCGCGTGCATCCGCACATTATGAGCTGCCCGCGCGCGTCCTTGGCCGGGCGTTTGTGGACATCAACCGGCGCATTCAGCCGAATATGACGTATGTCTTTGAAGGCGGCCGCGGCGGCCTGAAATCATCGTATATATCCCTGAAAATTGTCGAGCTGCTGAAAAACAACCCGACGATGCACGCCTGTATCATCCGCAAGATGGGCAACACCTTGAAAGACAGCGTGTATGCCCAGATGAAATGGGCGATCAACGAACTTGGGCTGTACGATGAATTCAACTGCAAGCTGTCGCCGCTGGAAATCGTGCTGAAAGAAACCGGCCAGACGATTTATTTTCGAGGCTGTGACGACCCGTTGAAGCTGAAATCCATCAAGCCGCCGTTCGGCTATATCGGCATCCTGTGGAAGGAAGAAAAAGACCAGCTTTGCGGGCCGGAAGAAGAACGTTCTATCAACCAATCCGTGCTGCGTGGTGGCGCGGATTCTTACGACTTTTCGTCCTATAACCCGCCAAAAAGCAAATCAAGCTGGGTCAACAAAGAACGGCTTGTCCCGAATCCGGGGCGCGTTTTCCATCATTCCAGCTACACGGAAGCGCCGCCGGAATGGCTGGGTGCGAAGTTTATTTCCGACGCAGAACACCTGAAAGAGGTCAACCCGGCGGCGTATGAACATGAATACGAAGGCGTAGCCAATGGCGACGGCGGCAGTGTATTTGACTATCTGGAGCTGCGGGAGATTACAGACGAAGAGATTTCACATTTCGACCGCATCTTTCAGGGCGAAGACTGGGGCTGGTATCCCGACCCGTATTGCTTCATTCGCTGCTACTACAACAGCGACCGCGAGGCGGTGTATATCTTCGCAGAACACTACGTCAACAAGGAATCGAACGAACAGACGGCGCGTTGGATCATCGAACACGGCTATGACGATTACACAATCACGGCCGATTCGGCCGAACCGAAAAGCGTCAACGATCACCGCGAAATGGGTCTGCCGGTCACCGGCGCAGTCAAAGGCCCGGGGTCGATCGAACACGGCATGAAGTGGCTGCAGCGTCGGCGCATCATCATCGACCCGGTGCGCTGCCCGAATGCAGCGAAAGAATTTTCAGAATACGAATACGAGCGGGACAGGGACGGCAACGTCGTCACCGGATACCCGGACGTGAATAACCATAGCATCGATGCCACGCGGTACGCACTGGAACCGCTGACGATGCGCAGGGGGGCAAGTGCATGACTGTAAATATTTTGGGGACGGAATATGAAATCATTGAAGCCACGGCGGCCGAAGATGCAATGCTTGAAAAATGCGATGGTTACTGCGACAAAACGGTAAAGACCATTGTTATTTCAAAAAAGGCCAAAGACTGCGACCTGAAAGACTTTAGCGTCTATCAGAAAAAAGTTATGCGTCATGAGATCATTCATGCATTTCTGTTTGAAAGCGGGCTGTCCGAAAACTTTACGCATCCGGAATACGGCCATGACGAAACATACGTGGACTGGATTGCTTCGCAGTTTCCGAAAATGTGCGAAGTGTTCAAGGAGGTTGGCTGCCTGTGAAAATCAATATCCCGCTGGACAGCGTGAAAAAACAGATCCGCGAAGAATTCCGCATTGCGCCGCTGGTAACGCCGGAAATGCGCGAAGCGGAAGACCTGTGGATGCAGATCTGGATGGGCACCCCGCCGTGGGCAAACGATCAGGATCGCACCATCAATTTTGCAAAGGCCGTGACCGGCGAAGCCGCGCGCCTTGCGACGATGGGCGTCAGCGTCGAACTGTCCGGATCGACCCGCGCGGACTGGCTGCAGGAGCGGCTGAACGAAGAACTGATTCCGTTCCTGCGTGACATGGTGGACGTGGGCTGCGCTGCTGGCATGTTCTTGCTGAAACCGACGCCGGACAGCATCGGTCTGTACACGCCGCCGGAATTTACGATCACGGCTGTGGATAACCGCAAGCGTGTGACCGGCGTGGTGCTGTACGACACGAAGGCAACGCCGGATTATTACTATGTCAAGGCCGAATATCACCGCTACGACGGGATGCATTATGTGGTTTCCAACCGCGCGTTCCGGCTGGCGAAGGGCAAAACATCGGCATCACGTGTGAATCTGGATGAAGTGCCGGATTGGGTGGGCATCCTGCCGGACGCCGTGCTAGATGATACCGCGCCACTGTTTGCCGTGTGCACTATGCCAGACGCCAACAACATCGACGGCGGCGCGTGCGGCATGTCCATTTACGCCAACGCACTGCCGGAACTGCGTGGGCTGGACGTCGCATGGTCGGCTATGGTGGACGAAATTCAGGATTCCCGGTCGATTGCCCTTGTGGATGACCGTCTGCTGCGCGAGCCCGGCCGGAAAAATGTTTCCGTGCGGCTGCCGCGCTATGTGCAAAACGTTGCCGGCTCGGCGGCCGAAAGCTTCTATCAGGAAATCGACCGCAAGCTGAAAACCGGCGAACGCCAGACCGGCATCAATATGCTGCTGCAAAGCCTGTCGACCAAATGCGGCTTTTCGGAAGGCTATTTTAGCTATAACGAAAAGCAGGGCCTTGCCACCGCAACGCAGGTGGAAGCTGATGACCGCCGCACCATCCAGCGCATCAAGGACATCCGCGACCGCATCCAGGCAGCTGTGGATGATCTGATTCAGGCGCTGAACGACTACGCTGATATCTACGATCTGGCACCGTATGGCACGTATACTGTGGCGTACAATTTCGGCGACATCACGTACAGTTATGAAGAAGACCGGCAGAACACAAAAAGCCTTTGCCAGCTCGGCGTTTTGCCGTGGTGGATGTATCTGGTGCGCTTTGAAGGATTCAGCGAAGACGATGCGAAAGCGGCCTATGCCGAAGCGAACACGGCGAAACCGGGGCTGTTCCCTGATACCGAATGATCACCCCGGAACAGTTTCAAGAAATTGGTGAAACCCTGCTGCCGCTGCTGGACGACCTGACGGAATGGATCGCCCGCGATATGATTGAACGCTTCATGATCCGCTTCGGCCGCGGCGAAGAAAAGCTACTGACCGGCACGGATGAATGGCAGGCGTGGGTGCTGAAACAGGCCGGCGGGAATCTGGATGAAATCCAGAAGGCATTGGCCAAAAGCACCGGCAAATCGCAGCAGGAAATCGCAAAGATCTTCAAGGATAGCGGCATTCAGGCAGCAAAGGCGGACGCTGAAGCCGCCGCCGTGACGTTTTCCAGTCTGTCGCCCCGCATGATGGCGATCATCACGGACGCCTACGAGCGCACGGTCGGCGAAATATCCAACATCACGCGCACGACGGCCGGCGCGACCAATCAGGCGTTTATCGGCATCTGCGACGATGCATACTGGAAAGTACGCACCGGCGCGCAGTCCTACACCGCCGCCATGCTAGAAGGCGTGAAGGCGCTGGGGCAGGTGCAGCCGATCGTGCGTTATCCGTCCGGTCACAAGGACACGCTGGAAGTGGCGGTGCTGCGCTGCATCCGCACGGGCGTAGCGCAGTCATCCGGTAACATGACGATCCAGCAGTGCAAAGACATGGGCTGGAATCATGTGCTGGTGTCGCAGCATCTGGGCGCGCGTGTATCCGATACTGACCCGATCGCCGATCATGCCGGCTGGCAGGGCAAGGTGTACTGCATCGCTGGCAAGGACACGCAGTTCGATAACCTGCTGGATGCGACCGGCTACCCGGAAAATCCGCTGGGCCTGTGCGGCTATAACTGCCGCCATTCCTTCACACCGTTCCTGCCTGGCGTTAGCCGGAACAATAACAAGCCGATCGATACCGAAGCCAACCGACGCGCGTATGAGCTGTCGCAGACGCAGCGCGCGATGGAACGCCGTATCCGTGCACAGAAGCGCAAGTGTGCGGCGCTGCATACGGCCGTGAAAAGCTGCGAAGATACGGCAGGCAAGGCAAAATTGCAGGAGAAATATGCGCAGTCTGCCAAGCGCCTGCAGGATCAGAACGCGGCCTACACGAAGTTCTGCGCCGACAACGACCTGAAACCATACCACGAGCGGCTTGCCGTTGCCGGTTGGGATCACTCGGCGGCATCAACTGCGTCCGCTGCTGCACGCCAAAGTTGGACATCGGCGGAAGCAGTTGATGCCCGACAAGTTCAGACGCAGCAAGCGCCGCCTGTGCAAGCACCGCCTGTGCAAGCACCGCCTGTGCAAGCACCGCCTGTGCAAGC